>Ga0129313_1000081_pt1 | contig 94635 bp, 78 predicted proteins | sample O1105metagenome_FD_94436 | JGI IMG/M metagenome (GOLD analysis project Ga0129313, IMG submission 94436) | Orangutan group fecal microbial communities from fecal samples from Wisconsin, USA - O1105 metagenome | ecosystem: Host-associated > Mammals > Digestive system > Large intestine > Fecal...
AATAGTCGGTGCTTATGGCAATGAGGTCACACCCGTTCCCATTCCGAACACGGAAGTTAAGCTCATTCGCGTTGACGATACTTGGCTGGCGACGGCCTGGGAAACTAAATCAGTGCCGACACTGAAAAGCCTATCTATTATAGATAGGCTTTTTTACATATTGGGAGGAGTATACATTAAAAAGCTTATAAAACGTATTGCTATATCCGATTTTACGCTTTTTCAGATGACAGAATAAATTCGTATGCTTCGCCTAACTGAAGGTATTTTTCCAATTTTATTATTCTATATTCAGTACAATGTATTCCTGCTTTTTCTCTTTTTTATGTAGCTGTATTCATGTGTTTTTTGTGGTGATTGAAAAGCTTATAAGGAAACAGCATATCCCAAGACCTGTATCTTTATTTCTGTATTTTTTTTTGTACAGCTTATACATTCTAAGATTTACATTGAAATTTTCATTTTGTGTTGAGCACTTTAAAATATATAATTATTTTATTTGTTTTTGTCGTAATTGCAATAGAAGTATTATGGCATTTCCTATGAGGTCTTCATGAAAAGAGAACAATGTGTAATCGAAGCTATTGACTATAATGAGTACAAAGCTCTTGAATAAATAGTTGTTTTTTTGACAGTAGTTTGTTTATGTTTAGGCGGTGATTATATGTTAAAAAGAATTACAGAAAATAAAGCTTTTTTCCCTATATTATTGATAGTAATCTTTTCCATCATATCTGCATTTTCTCTTTTTATGATCGGCGACGATTATTTGTGGTATTATTCAGTTGAAGAGTCAAAGCTTGAAGGTTGGAGTGCTCCGAATGGAAGGCTTTTTTCAAATTTGATCACCATTGGGCTTGTTAGGAGTACATCTTTCAGAATAATATTTGTTACAGTCACTCTTTTTCTTTTCATATACTTTATTGGCAAGCTCATTGATTTTCAGAAAGCTGCTTTTAATCTTAAATACTATTTCGGACTTATTTTGCTTATTATGATCCCTTCTGCGACGTATAGGGAGACGATTCATTGGATCAGCGGTTTCCCTAATTATGTTTTTTCTATGGTCATTATTCTGTTTTATCTTTTGTTTATTTTCAAATGCTGCTTTGACAACTATATCCCCCCAAAGCCAATCGCTATTTTTTTCCTTTTAATCGGATTAGTTGGCGGACTTTGTGTTGAGCATATAACAATATATAATGTTGTGCTTTCAATTGCTTTATTTATTATTGTTTTAAAAAGCAAAAAAAATTGTATTTTGCATTCTTTCTTTTTTATGCTCGGAACAATGATTGCTTGCTTTCTAATGTTTAATAATGGTGTATATTCTGGTATTTTTTCAGGGGACGACATTGTTGGGGGCAGATCTTTGAAGCTCGATTTTTTTGATATTATGCAGTCCGCTTTTTCTTATGTTGCAGTTCATTATTCAAAGGATTACTGGATAGCTTCTGTTATTATATCGGTATGCTTTACCTTATTATTATTTGGGAAATTTAATGGTATTAATAAACCTAAATACCTGAAATTGACATTAACTGTTTGTTGGCTTTATTCAGGGTATTCTGTTTTTACATCATGTTTTTCAAATTTTAGACCACTTAATGCTGCCATGAGGATAGTTGCAATTGAGACGGCATTTTCGTTTATTTACATTGTCTCGATAGTATATCTGATAAACGTGTTTCTTGATAAAAATGGGAGAATGCGATCTTATATATATATTATAAGCTCTTTGTTGGTGACGTTGCCTTTTATTTTGGTAAGTCCCGTGACTCCGCGTTGTTTTTTTGCTAATTATGTCTTCTGGATGCTTTTGTGCGGAGAAATGATTTTTTCAGTTATTAATATGAAAAAGCCTGAAAGAGTTTTGAGCCTGCTTGACAGAGCAGTGGGGACAGTATCTATTGCATTTGTTTTCGCTATGTCATTGGTGAGCCTTACAAACAGATGCTTTGATGATGTGAGATACAGATACATCAGGGAACAATTGGAGTCAGGTGAAAAAAGTATAAAAATAATCCTGCTTCCATACAGCGAATACTCTTTAGACGATCTTGACAATGGTCTGTTTACCAACCGTGAGCATGTAGGAAATTACTACTTTTCTGAGTATAGTATCCTGTATCATGACATTGAACCTTCAAAGGATAAGGAATATATTGAGATACCGATATCAACCTATGATTATTATATGGAAAAAGAATCATAAAACGGCGGCCTTAAGACCGCCGTTTATTTTTTACCAGTAAGTAAACACAAATCCTGCAAGGGGAGACAGCACTATCATAATAACTGAAAAGGTGAATGACTCCACAGAGGTAAGAGTTGCCCGCTGTTCCGAGGGGAACATCTTTTGCAGCTTTGCATTTGTGCGGACTTGCAGGGCGTCATCGCCCACGGCGGCTATAAATCCGCCTATCGCCATTATGACAAAGCTTCGGGAGTGCTCTGCAAATATTCCCGTAAGGACCAGTGCCGAGGTAACTGCGAAAATCACCTTATATCCTACCTTTGGCATGCGGAGTATCAGCTTTGAGCCCACAACGCCGCCAAGCTCCATAAACAGGAGCGCCACGCCCAATCCCCACTTTGGTATGCCCTTTTCGGGGAGCTTTGCTTGCAGGAAGAACAGCAGGAGGATATCCAGCGCTCCCACAAAGGAATTGCAGAACATGAGTCCCAGAGCCTTTTTTGCTTCTTTGAGGAATATGAAGCTTTCCCTGAAGCATTCGGCTATTTTTGCAAATAGCCTTTGTTCGTCGGCTTTTTCCTTGGCGTTTACCTCTGTAAGCGTGGAAAGCACTATAAACTGCGCCGCACAGGCTATCAGGTCTGTGGTATAGGCGAGCTTGTAGCCTATTGTCAGGGCAAATCCTGCGCATAGTGTGGATATTCCCGTGCAAACTCTGTAGATTATGAGCTGATTGGACTCATAGCGCTCGAATTTGCTGTGTATCCGTGCCTTTTTCATGGAATCATAGGCAAGAGCGTCGCCTGTGCCCGATGAAAAATTGTAGGTCAGGGCGTGGAATGCAATGGACAGGCAGACCGTGAAAAGGCTGTTGGACGCTATCATTATGAAGGTGGCTATGGTGTACATGATATTGCTGACTATGAGCATTTTCTTCCGTCCGAACACGTCAGCCATGACTCCCGAGGGAAGCTCGAAAATAATGCTTGTTATATGGAATACGGTCTCGGAAATGCCTATCTCCACAAGGCTGAATCCGCGGGAGGCGAGTATCGCCAGCCATGCTCCAGTTATTGTCAGATTGCTTATTACTGATGATAAATACAGCCTTGAAAGCTGTTTTCTGATATTGAACATAAAAAAATCTCCTTAACTTGAATTTTGTCGTCGTTAAGGAGATAATGCGCGATATATCGTTACTTTTACAGATTCAGGAGGCCTTTTGACTTTACCCGGCTAAAGCTGAAAAAGGGCGCACTATCCCCACAGTCGGGAAAACATCGCCTTTTCCAAGTTGTATGTTTACGTTTTTATAACACATACTATCAGCCTCTTATCTGTAAAATGGTTTGTACTTATGTGATATTATAACAGATAAACGCGCCTTTGTCAAGTTTTTTCACTTTCTGTATTCGTGATAGATTATGGGGCGGAGCTGTACTCCGTTCATAGCGGCTTCTATTGCCTGCGGGAGCATTGAGAACTCCGCCACAAGGGAGGCAGGCTTGTTTATCCAGTCGTCCTGCACCATTGGGACGAAATAGTAATTCTTGCGGTTGAAGAGCTCCCCGAGGTTCTTTGCCGAGCCCATAAGGGAGTCGTTTGAAGCAATGGTGAGAACTAGGGGCTTTCCGCGGCGCAGGTGAGACTTCACAGCCATAGTAACGGCGGTATCGGTTATTGATGCGGCAAGCTTTGCAGCGGTATTCGAGGTGCAGGGAGCCACTACCATAATGTCCGTCAGCTCCCTTGGACCTATGGGCTCTGCGGCGGAAACGGTCGTTATTACGTCTTTTCCTGTGATACTGCGGAGCTTTTCGAGATTTTCTTCGGCTGTTCCGAAGCGTGTTGACGTTGAAGCGGCGTGTTCAGACATTATGGGGAGAAGCTCCGCGCCGTATTCGATGAGTATCTCCGCCTGCTCAAAGCTCCGCTGAAAGGTGCAGAACGAGCCCGTCATGGCGTAGCCTATGCGAAGGCCTTTGAGGATATCACTCACTGTCCTCACCCCTTTCAGCTATCATTGCGCTAACGGTGTCTGCGATTATCTCTCCCGATGTTACGGGAGCTGTTTTACCCGGCAGTCCCAGCGCCCAGATTGCTCTTATTCCAAGCTCTGAGGCGGCAGTAAGGTCAATACCTCCCGGCTTCGAGGCGAGGTCTATGAACAGCGCAGAGGGCTCAAAACGGCTGAGGAGCTCCCTGTCGAATATGAGCTTTGGCGCAGTGTTGAAAATAAGCCCGTAGTCTCCTCTGAGCCGTTTTGTGGGTACGGAGCTTATGCCGTGGAGCCGAGCCTTTGCAGCTCCCCGTGGATTATGGACAGCGGCTGTGATGTCAGCGCCGAAGCCTTTCAGTATCTCCGCAAGGGCGCAGCCTATCCTGCCCATGCCAACTATCAGGACTTTCAGTCCGTTGAGGGTTACGGGGAGCTCCTCAAGGGCAAGCTGTACAGCTCCCTCGGCAGTGGGGACTGCGTTTCGCAGATTGAGCTCCTCACGGTTGAGGTAGTCGTATATCTCGCGGTGCGGCAGCATACGGCGCAGTCTGTCGTCTGTCTTGCCTGCGTAAATAATGCCGTCGCCGCTGAGAAAGCCGTCGATAGTATCGGCTGTTAGTTCCGACGAAAAGCAGGGCGTGTAGATGTAGCCGTCCTGCCCCAGAGAGGGCACAGGCAGCACAGCATAGTTGAAGCTGCCGCGGTCCGAGCTGTCCGCAAATGGCAGCTTAGCTGCCAAGTCTGAGTATTCCTTGTCGAAGCCAATGAGCTTTATATCGAAGTCGCGTGAGAGATGGTCAGCACAGTAGAGCTGGCGCGTGTCTCCGCCTGCAATAAGTATTTTAGGTCTTGTCATAGATAACTCCAATCCGCCGTATCGGCATAAAGTGATTATCGCTAATCGCTTTATTATATGAAAAGACGGAGAGAAGTGACAATTAATAAAAATTATGCAAATAGGTGCGGCGATTATTGTTTTTTTATTGAATATGTGCTATAATTACTATATATTTTGTTTTGGAGGCTTATATGGAAAAAACAGATAATTGGCTGAGTAAAAGGTCAAAGGAAAGATACGGACTTGTATTTTTGCTTGGATTTGCCATAATGATGATAACTTTGATACCGCTTATCATAAGGGGAAACGGTATTTTTGTCTATTATGGTGATTATAATTTGCAGCAGATTCCGTTCTACAATCTTGCAAACGACGCGGTACGCGGAGGTCAGTTTGGCTGGAACTGGTATACTGACCTTGGAACAGGCTTTATATCGTCATATTCCTTCTATCTTTTGGGAAGCCCGTTTTTCTGGCTGACAGTTCTTTTGCCTCGCTGGGCAGTGACCTATTCAATGCCTGTGCTTATTGCAATGAAGCACGGTTTGGCGACGCTTACTTCCTATGTGTATATAAGAAGATTTGTGCGCGGTAAGACTACAGCCTTAACAGGTGCTTTGCTGTATGCTTTTTCAGGATTCCAGATATATAATATCTTTTTTAATCATTTCCATGACGTTACAGCATTTTTCCCTCTTATGCTTATTGCTATGGAGGAAAACATCAATAATCACCGAAAAGGTGTTTTTGCGGTCACTGTTGCGTTGATGGCGGCTATTAATTACTATTTCTTCTGCGGACAGGTGGTTTTCCTTATTCTTTACTATCTGTTCAGAATGAAATGTCCTGATTTCCATACCTCATGGAAGAAGTTTTTCGGATTATGTATAGAAGCGATAATAGGTACTGCAATTGCAGGTATTATATTAGTTCCGTCATTCTTTGGTGTTATCAATAATCCTCGTGTTGATTCTAAGATGTATGATACAGAGATTTTACTTTATGATGATCGGGTAACTATTCTAAAAGTAATACAGACTTTCTTTATGCCGTCAGATCCGCCTGCATATCCGATTCTCTTCGATACTGAATCAAAATGGACATCAATAGGCGGATACTTCCCGTTGCTCGGAATGCTGGGAGTAATAACATTCATGTGTACTCACAGAAAGCACTGGGCAACACGTTTGTCATACTGTCTGATAATATTTGCCTTTGTTCCTGTGCTTAACAGCCTGTTTCAGGCGGCGAACAGCTATTATTACGCACGCTGGTTCTATATGCCTATACTTATATTTGCAATGATGACTGCGCGTACTATAGACGAAGAGGGCATTAAGATAAAGCCTGCAATAGTATTTTCACTTGTGGTTCTTGCAGTGTTTATCGTACAGTCGCTTATGCCAAGTAAGATCATAGACGATGAAACAGTAGTACTTTTCTCTGTTCCAAATGATCTGGGGTATTTCTTTATTACTGTTGCTATCGCCTTATTCAGTCTGCTTATTGCAGGATATCTCTTTGATATGAAAAAGCGCGGAAAGCCTTATGAAAAGGCTATGCTCTGGACTACAGCTGTTTTTGTCATCGGACTTGTATGCAATACTATGTATTACGGAACATTTTATAAAAATGGCAGTGATTCTAATTATGATGAACATGCTATAAATGCGGCAGATAATGTTTATGAGAATGTTTCAGAGAATAATTTCTTTCGTATTGAAATATCAAAGGGATGTGACAATTATCCGATGTTCTGGAAGCTGCCTAATATAAGAGCTTTCCACAGCGTTGTTGAGCCGTCAATAATAGAATTTTATAATTCAATCGATATTAAGCGCGGAGAATCCTCAAGACCTTCTATCAGTCAATATCCTTTACGGGCGCTTTTTTCTACAAAGTATTATTACCGTGAAAAGAAAAGTAATATGAAGTTTGCGTCTGGTGTTGCAGAAGCGGTAAGTTCAACAGAAAGAGCGAGGATAAAAAACACAGAGCTCCTTATGGAAAAGCTTGGAATAAGTGATGAAGATGCGATTGATCCTAATATGGTAAATATCACAGAAGCTCTACCTTGCTTTGAATATGTCAGTGAGAACGAGTACTATGAAATATACGAGAATAAGCTTTATATCCCAATGGGAATAGCCTATGACAAGTACATTTCAGAGGATACGGCAAGTGAGCTTGAGCCTTTACAGCGTGAAGGTGCTCTTATGAAAGCTCTTGTTCTTTCAGATGAGCAGATCGACAGATACTCGGATATACTTACCGAGAGTCCCGTAACGGCTGATAAGGAGTTTGAAGAAGAGGAATATATAGAGCTCTGCAAAGAAAAGCAGGAAAAAGCCTCAAAATCATTCAGATTCGATTCCTATGGCTTTGAATCGGAGATAGAGCTCGATAAGCCTCAGCTGGTATTTTTCAGCGTGCCTTACAGCAGCGGCTGGTCGGCAGAGGTAAACGGCAAGCCAGCAGATATAGAAAAGGTCGATAGCGGTCTTATGGCAGTAAAGGCAGAAAGCGGAAATAATACCATAGTATTCCGCTATGAAACTCCCGGACTAAAGTACGGTATTATCATTTCTGTATCAGCATTGGCAGCATTGGTTCTGTATCTTCTCATATGCCGCCGTTTCCGCGGAAAGGAAAAGGAATACGGAACTGCTCATACCTATGATTATGTATCACAGGGAGACGCTATCGCTACAGAGGATTTTTATGATATCGTTATAAACGATAGCAGTAAGGCATCAGAAACTGAAAAGGCTCCAAAGGAAAAAGCTGAAAATAAAACAAGCAAATAAAAACAACGGGCGGATAACTATCCGCCCGTTTTAAAAGGCGCTTCCGTTTCGGAAGCGCCTTTGGTATTACTATTAATGATTAGTCGATTGGAACGATCCAGTTGAATGTATCCTCAATCTTGCCCCACTGGATACCTGTCATTGTATCGTAGAGCATCTGTGAGATCTTACCGATCTTGTTGCCGTTGATCTCCATTACCTTGTCATTCCACTTGAGGTGACCAACAGGTGAGATAACAGCAGCAGTACCTGTACCGAATACTTCGTCAAGCTTGCCTGCGTCGTAAGCGTCAGCGATCTCCTGAATGTCGATACGTCTCTCCTCAACAGTGAGTCCCTTGCTCTTGCAAACCTCGATAGCGGACTTTCTTGTGATACCCGGGAGGATAGAGCCCTGAAGCATAGGAGTTACTACCTTGCCGTCGATTACGAAGAAGATGTTCATAGCGCCGACTTCCTCGATGTACTTCTGCTCAACGCCGTCGAGCCAGAGAACCTGTGAGTAGTTCTGCTTGTGAGCCTCGTCCTGTCCGATAAGAGAAGCAGCGTAGTTGCCGCCTGTCTTAGCGAAGCCCATACCGCCTCTTACAGCGCGGACATACTTGCTTTCAACGTAGATGTTTACAGGGTTGAGACCGCTCTCATAGTAAGCGCCTGATGGTGAGAGAATGATGATGAAGAGGTACTGAGCGCCCGGTTTAACGCCGAGGAACGGATCAACTGCGATGATGAACGGACGGATATAGAGTGACTCGCCTTCCTTTGAAGGAACCCAGTCCTTCTCAACCTTGATGAGCTCTGTGAGGCACTTCATGCCAAGCTCAACAGGGAGCTCAGGGATAACCAGTCTCTTGTTTGAGTCATTGAGTCTCTTGAAGTTCTCCTCTGGACGGAAGAGCTGTACCTTGCCGTCAGCAGTTCTGTAAGCCTTTAAGCCCTCGAAAACTTCCTGACCGTAGTGGAGACACATAGCGGCAGGTGAGAGCTCGATAGGAGCGTATGGCTTGATCTCAGGATCGTGCCAGCCCTTGCCCTCATCGTAAGGCATAACTAGCATATAGTCTGTAAAGATGTGACCGAAGCCGAGCTTGTCGCCTGGCTGTGGCTTAGCCTTGAGGCTTGCTGCCTTTGTGAATTTGATTTCCATATTATTCAACCTTCTTTTTATAATATTGACCTGTTAATCTGTGACCGAGAAGTAATTCTTCTCGTAAATGCGCTTGCAGACGAAAATCGTCACCGCAGCGGCTGTAATAGCTAAAACCGAGGTAGAAACTGAAGCTGCAAGTATGATCTTACCTTTTTTACTCATAAAAATTACTCCTTATCTCAGATTAGAGAAATCTTTCAATAAATAATTATATCATATTTCAGTATGATTTTCCATAGTTTAACTGCATAAATACTGCACAAATAGAGCTGTTTGTATTTGTGTGATATGGCTAATAGCCTGTTTTCACCATGAGATACGCCAGACCTGCGCAGGCTGAAATGAGCAGAACTATGAAAATAACGGCGTCTCTAAGGAAATTTTTTAAGCTGTAGGCGTTCGGCGGCTTAGGGCGCTGATGTGCCTTTTTGTCGGCGAATTCCGCTTTCTGAGCGCACAGATAAGGACGTAAGAAGCCGTCTGCAAAGCTTGTGGCGTGGTTTGGATGCTCGGCGGCGAGATAATTCTCGAATTTACGTTTCATAGCCTCTTTCTCGTCCTCACTTAGCTGGGGAAACTGCTTCAGCTCCTCAAAATCGGGCTTAACCGTGTATTCCTCGCCGTATCGGCTCATTCTGTCTGCATAGCTGACTATCGAAAGCTCCACCTCTTTCAGTTTTGGAGCGGCAGGAGAGAAGCTTATGAGCTCCTCGGTCTCAAGGGCTCCGCTGTTGTCGTTATACTCGACAGTAAGGAGATATCGTGGAGTTCCGGGGAACAGGGACAGCTCCTCGCATTTTGTGACTCGTCCTATAACTATCTCGCTGTGCTTTTTCCGCCAATGCCTTATGCACAGGTATCTCAGTCTGGATATACCGAAGAAGGCGCCTGCAAGTACAAAGCCAAGTATCAGTCCTACGACTAAGCCTATATCCTTTCCTGATGTACGCAGTGCGATATCAGTCATCGAATTCTCTTACGCGGAGCTTAGCGCCTAACTTTTCGGCAAGAGCACGGGAAGCCTCTATCTGCTCGGGCGGTATAACGTCAACGACAGACATGATGACCTCAGCCTTGCCAGCCTTTACACAGTCCTTTGTGAATTTCTGGAGAGCCTCGAATGCGTTGTCGAACTTAGGGCGTGTAACAGCCATGTAGTCCTTTTCAGTTGGAGCATTGAGGCTTATTGATATTGTATCAAGCTCGTAGCAGAGCTCCTTGGCGATGCTTCTGCCGTGGATAAGGTCGCCGAGACCGTTTGTATTGATACGCAGGCGCGGACAGTTCTCTCTGCTGCGGAGATAAGCGGCAGTTTCAAGGAGTACGTCAAGGCGCTCTGTAGGCTCGCCGTAGCCGCAGAAAACTATCTCGCGGTATTTTTTGAGCTTGCGCTTGTTAAGGTCGGCGATTATCTCGTCGAGAGTGGGCTCGTGCTCCAGCCAAAGGGGATCGGAGCCGTAAGCGCCGTCAGCGTGGTTGCGTATGCAGAACGTGCAGGCGCAGGGACATTTATTTGTAAGGTTGAGGTAGAGGTTTTCGCCCACCTCATAAGAAATAGTCATAGCTTTTTTCATGTTTATCCTCCTTTTGTAGGGGACGGCGTCCTCGACGTCCCGATGTAGGGACGACCATTGGTCGTCCGAAAAAGTGCAAATTTTTATATAACGGGCGGATAATATCCGCCCCTACAGTGGAACGCCGAGGGCGGCGTTCCCTACTAATAACTAATTTCTACTCACTACTTACTCAATATAGATACGTGGTACGCGCTTTGAGATACCGCAGACTACCTCGTATCCGATAGTTCCGTAGACCTGTGCAAGGTCGTCGGCTGTGATGCGGTCATTGCCGTCGTGTCCTATCATGGTCACGATATCTCCTGCTTTAGCTTCCGGAACGTCTGAAACGTCCATCATCAGCTGGTCCATGCAGACTCTGCCAACTATCTTACAGCGCTTGCCGTGGACGAGTATCTCGCCCTTGGAACTGAGAAGTCTCGAATAACCGTCGGCATAGCCGATAGTTACTGTAGCGATACGCATTTCGCGGTCAGCAACGAATGTACGTCCGTAGCTTATGCAGTCGCCCTTTCTGACGGTCTTGACATGGGAGATAACGGCTTTCAGCTCCATAAGGGGTTCAAGTCCCTCGGGGATATCAAGGCTCACATCTGGGTGCAGACCGTAGAGAATGATACCTGCACGGGAAAGTGTGCTTCTGGAGCTGTTTCTGTAGCAGGTAGCGGCACTGTTCATGAAGTGGAGATGTCTGAGCTTTATGCCGCGGCTCACAAGCACATCGTATGTATCGGTGATGAACTTCTCCTGCATATCGGTATAGGCGATATTGTCGGGAGAATCGCTGTCTGCAACTGCAAAGTGTGTATATATGCCCTCAACGGAGAGCTTTTCTATCTTCATCATAGCCTCTATCTCAGCGGCGCAAGCCTCTGGAGTATCGTGCTTGAGACCTATTCTGCCCATGCCTGTGTCTATCTTGATATGACAGCGGATAGGCTCTGCGCTGTTTTTTACGAGCTCCTGAGCGTACTCGGTGGACACAACGCCCTGTATGATATTGTACATGGCTATCTCATGGGCGTACTCAGGGGGAGTATAGCCCAGTATGAGTATCTCGGACTTGGGAGCGAACTTCCTTACGGCGATAGCTTCGTCAAGATTGGATACCGCAAAATAGCTGATACCGCACTGCTCGGCGAGACAGCGGACGATGTGCTCGTCGCCGTGACCGTAAGCGTCAGCCTTTACTACTGCCATTATCTCAGTTTCGGGAGAGTTCAGACCTCTTATGATATCAACATTTTTTCTGAGCTGTGGGAGCGATATCTCTGCCCATGCTCTTTTCAGATACGGCTTCATTCCGTTATCCTTCCTTTCGTGTTTATGTCAAAGTTAAAATTTAATTACAAGTCAAAAAACGTCTTGAAATAAAGTATGATGTATGTTATAATTTTCATGTATGATATTTTGGGAAAGCGAGGTGTACTATGCTTTTCTCACTCGATTCGGGAGTCCCTGTGCTTCCTGCTCAGGACTTCAGCGGTGATATTGATAATACGGTATGCTTTACAGGACACCGTGAGACCAGTGTTATACCCTACAGGAACGAGCCCATATACCGAAGTATAACTCTTCGCACCGTACAGCTCATGCTGTGCAGGTATATAGATATGGCTGTTGAGAGCGGCTACCGCAGCTTCATCAGCGGACTTGCTGTGGGTACGGACCTCTGGGCTGCAAAGTACATTCTTGCCAAGAAGCGCTCCGACAGCAGTATACGTCTTATCGGCGTAATGCCTTATCTCCGCCATGCCGAGCGCTTTGCGCCTCAGTACAGGGAGACTCTTGCCGACGTCGAAAAGGGTGCGGACGTGCTTCTCACCACGAATACAGAACCTGACGTTATCTACGGGAAAAAGGGCTCAGGGGAGAATACCTCGCCTGATGTGTACAGAGAGCGGAACTACTTCATGGTAGACAACGCCTCTGCGGTCATTTCTTATTTTAACGAGGGCTCTTTCAAGTCGGGAACGTACCAGACTCTCAACTATGCCACACGGCAGGGGAAAATGATACGCCGCTTCGGTCTCGAGGACGCATATGCCCTTATTGACGAGTGCGGACCTGATATTGAAAGCATACGCCGCAGGCTGGTATTCATGGAAAATGTCTTTGAAATGCCATACTAAATATTATATCACATATTTTATGCAATAGCAAGACGCGGCAAAATATTTGTTTTTAAAAATTATTTAAATGCGAAAAATACTCTCGGCGAACATTCTTTTCAACATTGTTGAAAAGCGGCGATATACCGTTAAAAGCAGAGCCGCAGCAGGACAAAGCTCCAAAGCACGGCACTTGATGAATGGCTATTTTAAGCCAAAAACAGCGCTTTTGGAACGCTCTGATATGAACGCTCGTTCTATTTCAACAGGCTGTTGAATCCGCTGTTTAAACATACACTCTCCATTCAGTTATGTGGAAAATGTGGAAAACTCTGTGGATAGTCGAAGCACCGCCAAGTATTTTTTAACTTGCATTCTGGAAAACAATTTTTATTCATTTTATGACGGATATTTTCGGGACAAGTATTATACGGTCAGTTTATATCAGTTCAGGATTTATAAAAAAGCAGAGAACGATAAAAATATAACGATAAATCATTAACAAGTAAAAATGAAAGGAGCCAGAGAAATGGCTAATAAAAAAACAGGTCACGTTGCATTACCGTTCCTTATGACAATATTCATCGGACTTATCATCATCGGCGGAATTGCCTATGGTATTTACCGATATTTCGGCTTTGGCAAGGTGGAGAAGCCACCGGAGCCCGTACCGCGCACCAGCGGTCAGATAACCGCTGAGGACAACCACACCATGCTTCTTATCCTCGATGTGCCCGAGAAGCACAGTCCTCCCACATTCATGCTCATGCGCTCGATACCGCTGAAAAAGCAGCTGGTATTCATCGGCATTCCCTCAAATTCAATTGCTCTCGTTGACGGACAGCAGCTCAGCATTATCGAGAATTATCAGAACGGCGGCGCTGCTTCGGCAGAGGAATTTGTTGAAAAGGTATTCGATATCGAGGTAGACAGATACATGAAGTTCGATTCTGCGGCATTCCAGAAGGTCTGTGATATCTTCGGCGGCGTTACCTATCCTGTAAACGCCGATATAGCAGGCTTCAAGAACGACGGCAGCCAGCAGTATCTTAACAGCGACCAGATAGAGACCTTCGTAAACTATCTTATGTTCGACGGCGGCGAGTCCGAGCGTGCATTCACTTCCGCGGCTGTTCTTTCGGCTATGGTGAACCAGTCCGACGGAAAGCGTATCGCCGACAGCTTCGACAACAATTTCAGCATAGTTATCAATATGGTGGATTCCGACGTTACATCCGCCGATTATAAGAACCGCAAAAACGGTATCAAGAATATGTTCGAGTACGGCAGCGCTATCGCTGTTCCGCTCTCACTTGACGGTACTCCCGCAGGCGAGGACTTTATCCCAAGCAGCACTTTCATAGACAGCCTGAAAGAGTCATATTTCAAGGTAAATAAGGACGCAAAGGCTAAAAAGGACGACAAGGAAAAGAAATGACAGGCATTTTTGATACACATTCCCATTACGCAGACAGCGCCTTTGACGAGGACAGGGAGCAGGTCCTTGCGGAACTCCCCGAAAAGGGCGTAAAGCTGGTAATGCTGGCAGCCTCGGGACTGCATGACTCTGCCGAGAATTCGCTTCTCTCGCAGAAATACGGCTATATCTATGCCGCCGCAGGAGTTCACCCCGAGTGCGTTGACGAGACTCCTGCTGATTACCTTGACAGGCTCCGCGAGATGATATCTGCCAACAGCAAGATAAAAGCGGTGGGCGAGATAGGTCTCGATTATCACTACGACGGCTATGACCGTGACAAGCAGATACGCTTTTTCCGCGAACAGCTCGCATTCGCAAATGAGATAGATATGCCCGTTATAGTCCACAGCAGGGACGCCGCTGAGGACACGGTGGAGATACTCCGTGAATACCGTCCAAGGGGCGTTGTGCACTGCTTCAGCGGCTCTGCCGAGACCGCTAAGGAGATACTCAAGCTCGGAATGTACATCGGCTTCACGGGAGTTCTTACCTTCAAGAACGCAAAAAAGGCGCTGAAAGCCCTTGCTGAGGTGCCTATGGACAAGCTCCTCATGGAAACGGACTGCCCATATATGGCTCCCGAGCCTTTCAGAGGAAAACGCTGTGACAGCTCCATGATAGCTTATACGGCGGCTAAGGCGGCAGAAATAAAGGGCATGACCACACAGGAGCTTATCGACATTACCTGCCAGAACGGCATGACAATGTACGGAATACAGATATAAAACGAAAGGAGGAAAACGAATGTATTACTGCTGCGGAGTAACAGAAAAGGGCATAATGCCCCATAACGAGGACGCCCTGCTCATCAAGGACAGCGTAATAGATTCGGGTTCCGCCGAGAAAAACGTAGATGTGCCTTTCATAGCGGCTGTCTCCGACGGAGTGTCGGGGGAGCGCTCGGGAGAGCTGGCTTCAAAGATGTGTCTGGAGCTTATCCGCGATATGGGCTACAGCAGCGATATGAAGCTTGACGAGGAGCTTCTTGCTATACACCGAAAGCTTGCGGAGTACAGCGAGTCCGATCCCGAAATGCACAATATGCAGGCTACTCTCTGCGGCATAGCCGTAGATGAGAACAATAATCTCCTCACATTCAATGTGGGGGACTCACGTCTTTACCGCTACCGCGGCGGACGTATCAGACAGATATCCCGTGACCAGTCGCTGGTACAGCTCCTTATTGACGAGGGCGCTATCACCAGCGAGGAGCGCAGCACCCATGTCCACAGGAATATAATCTTTCCCGTATTCGGCAATGTAAAGTCTGCTCCTCAGATAGATACGGTAAAGCTTGACGGCGGCATGGAGTACGGTGATCTGCTGCTGCTCTGCACCGACGGACTTTCGGATTATGTTTCGGTGCTTGATATCGAGGAGGTACTTGAAATGCCCAAGCCCTTGCAGGCAAGGCTGGATATTCTGGTGAAAAAAGCTCTCGATAACGGCAGCAAGGACAATATAACGGTGATAGCTGTAGTTTATTACGAATAAATAATTAGGGGAAAAGAGGAATGGCTTTGAGCAGTATAAAAGATATTTTCAGCTGCAAAACAAATCAGGAAAACAAAAAAAAGGACCTGAAAACAGGACTTCTTGTGCTTTTTCTGTATACGGCAGGCATAATAATTGTTTCCTCATTCCATGAGCTGTGGTTCGATGAAACACAGGCGTGGCTCATAGCAAGATGCGCCTCATATAAGGAGATACTGACATATATCCCACATTATGAGGGACACCCTCCCCTCTGGCATCTGCTCCTTTCGGTATTTGCCAAGAACGGCGCACCTGTAGACTTTACCCTTAAGGCTATAAACACGGTTTTCAGTGTTACAGCTATGGCGCTGCTCATATTCCGTTCGCCGTTTCCTAAGATAGTCCGCTATCTGCTGCCGTTTACATTTTTTTTCTTCTATCAGTACGGAGTGCTTAGCCGTCCCTATTCACTGGCAATGGTGGCTTTTATGCTCATGGCTGTCACCTACAAGGACAGAAATGCTCATCCGTGGCGCTATATCCTTGTATTGTCGCTGCTGTGCCTTGTTTCTGCCTATGGTATAATGCTGGCAGGCGGACTTTGTATAGTCTGGACCTTTGAAATAATCTCAGAGCTTATCCGAAACAAGAAGATGAAGTTCTTCTGGAAGGATATGCGTTTTTATTCACTTTGCTTCATACTTGTACTTGCTGTTGTGCTCATAATAATGATAATACCTGCTGAGGATTGTTATTACTTGGGTATAGAAAATGATAGTGCATTAATTGATAAATTAAAAAACGGGTTTTATTATATATTATTCCTTATAATTCCTTTTGAGAGTTGGAGTGGTATTGTTATGAATAGCAATACTTTTTCCTTGCCTTCAGAGATTATAGAAGGAATATTTGGCTTTGGAATGTGGGGTGGGTTATCAGCTTTTGCCGCTAAAAACAAAAAGTTCTTTACGTTCTTTCTGCCATATTTTATTATGTCGGCTTTTATGTCAATCAAATATGTTTCATTACATCATTTGGGCATGAGCGCTTTGTATCATATCTTTATTTTCTGGATAATTATTGAACAGGAGGGAAAAATAGCCGTTCCTGAATTTATTAAGAAGATAAATTCTAAGCTCACTTCGACATTTGTAAGAAAATTTGTATTTGTTGGAGGCTTACTCATATGTTTTGCTCCTGTAATATATAGCGGTATTGCTTCGATATCGGATATAAAAGAGACTTTTGGATTAAGTTGTCTTGCCAAAACTATCAAGGATAATCATCTTGAAGACACTAAAATAATGGTGGCATGGTCAGTTGAATATGAAAAAGATGAAGATTCTGATGAAGAAGAAGGGTTTGATCCATATATATTCAAAAAATCTGAATTGCCTTCTGCACATAAACCTATAAAGAGGCATAATACTTATATTATGGGTGCAGCTGAAATGATAGAACCATATTTTGAAAAGAATATTTTTATGAATTATAATGTTGATTGTCCTGATGATCTGTATATGCATTATAAATATAAAGAAGACTATGAGGCTGTATTTGAAAAATGGCGTGAAAAAGGGCTTCCTGATTTTATAATTGGATATTGTGCGCTTGATGAAGTATACGATGAAAAAACTCTTGAAGGAGTAAGATATTTACCGGTAGAATCTGTTAATTATGCGCATTATATATGTAAAACAGGTATAGAAGAAAGCCATATATATTTATATATGCGTGATGACCTTTTTGATGATTATCCTCAGTTCAAATGGGTGAACGATCAGACAGGCAATGTCTATGAAAGAAAACCTCAGAAAAACGAATAAAAGCAGCTAAGCTGAAAAAACTCCCCAAAAGAATAGCTTTCGGGGAGTTTTACATTATGACCATTTAATATCGTATAAATTGACCTCATGTGCGCCTATAGCGGAGGCTCCGTCGATATTTCCAAGCTGGAACTTTATATCCGCTGCCATATCCTGCGCGAATGTCACATCGAAGCTGTAGTGCTTCTTTTCGGGAGTAACAGTCAGCTTTTCGTCGAGATAACGAGTATAGGAGCTGTCCTCCACGGTGACTACCATACTGCGCTCTGCTGTGGAGCTGACATCGAATTCGAGAGTATGCTTTTCGCCTGCTTTGACCTCTCTGCCGCGGAGGAGTCCCATAACTGCGTATTCAAGCTCACCTGCGTTTCGTATGCTGACAGTGGTGCAGCCCGACTTATTGGTAACAGCAGCGTCTGCACCCTCGATGTAATTATCCAGCGCAAGGGAGCTCATCTCCGACGGTGCGAAATCGCTGCCGTCCTTTTTGTATACGCGGACGTAGTCGATATCGAAGTTCTTGCTGCCGTTTGCAAAAATGCTCGGATCGGCGTGAACTCCGTCAATACCGTCAAATGCGCCGCCCACGGCAAGATTTAGTATGATGTAGAAGTTCTGGTCAAAGGGAGCAGGGTACTGGAAGCCCTCTGAGAACCATTCCGACTGAGTGCTGTAGAGCTTTCCGTCCACGAACCAGCGTATCTCGCCGCTTTCCCATTCTATGCTGTAGGTATGCCAGTTTTCGGTGCTGTCGCCCTCAGCGAAGATATAGTCGTTTGTGAGGTACTTGTTGTTCGGCCATGCGCCGCCGAAGTGTACAGTGCCGCATATCTTTTCGGGAGTGCTGCCCCAGCCCTCCATAATGTCTATTTCGCCTGACGAAGCCCAGCCGCCGTAGGCACTGTCCTCAGGGAGCATCCATATAGCAGGCCAGAGGGACTTGCCCGAATCGCAGCGAGCCCTGACTTCAATCTTTCCGCCGCATACCGAGAACTTGTACTGAGTGCTTATTCTTGCGGAGGTGTAATCGTAGCTGCCCTGCTTCTCGTCTGTCCATTGCTCCTTTTTGGCGGCAATAGTGAGGACTCCGTTCTTGACGGTGGTATTCTGCGATGTGTAGAACTCCTGTTCGTTGTTGCCCCAGCCTCCTGTGACAAAGTTGCCGCTGTCGTCAAGCTTCCAGTTGCCCAGCTCATAGCTCCACTTGTCCATATCAAGGTCAGAGCCGTCGAACTCGTCGCTCCACAGGAGAGTATAGCCTTCCTCATCGGGCTGGATATCGCCCTTGCCGAGGATAAAGCTGCTGAGCCTTTTCAGCTCCGCCGCAGAGGTCACAGTCTTGCGAGCCTCTACCATGTCGAATATATTCACAGCTCCGTCGCTGTTGTAGTCCATAGGGATACTGCCGTCTGCGTATACGGACGCAGGTACGGCAAGCAGCAGCATGGCGGCTGCCGCAAAAGCACGTATCTTATTCATGAAAAATGCCTCCGAATCGTTGATATCTGCCTTAATTTTAGCATTAATACAGGGCTATGTCAAGGATTAAAGCGGCTTTTTTCTGTGCAAATGAACTACTTTTGCTTATTTTGCGGCGACATTTGATTACATTTCGATAACTTTTTACTGAATTGCTTGCAATGTGTAATAATACGTGATATAATGTGTAATGTCGGAGCTTTGAAGGCTTACGACAGGGGTGAAGGATAAATCGTATTATTCATTTATATATTTCCGCTCAGCTGATGAACGGAATTTATCTAACTGGAGGTATTTATGAAAAAGGTAATTACATCTGTTACAGTATGCTCACTTGCAGTATGTGCTCTCGCTTCATGCGGCAGCTCTGCAAAGAAGAGCGCAGACAAGATCGTCGGAAAGTGGGCTATGAGCGACCTCAGCAACACTGACCAGAGCGTTGACGGAGGCGGAATCATCTTCACAGACGGCGGAAAGGGCTCTGTATACCTTGATACTTCAAGCCTGCTCCACTTTGAGAGCGAAGGTCTCAATGTAGGCGGCACAGTTCTTGCCAAGGACTATATCAAGGAGGAAGGCAAGACTCTTAAGGTTTCAGTAATGACTAATGATATGCTTGTCATGACAAAGCTTGAGAGCGGCGAGGGCTACGACGGAAAGTACTCACTTGACAGCGGTATCCTCTACGACAGCATCGTTCAGGGTATGGAGAAGCAGGGAGATTCCTCATTTGACAAGTCAAATCTTGATATCACTATCGACTTTGACGGCTCAAAGAGCGAGGTAGTATTCAATAATCTCTTTACTTACGAGACAAAGGGCAAGAAGCTGACAGTATCAGGCTTCTCAGGCTTCCTCAGCGGCGGCGACGGCAAAGAGGCTACAGCTGAGTTCAAGGTCGACGGAGATACACTTGAACTCAAGGACTCAAAGTCTACAGAGACACTTACAAGAGTCAAGTAAAACAGCGAAAGGGCGTGATATCACGCCCTTTTTTATATGTAGGGGCGGATATTATCCGCCCGAGGATCAAGATGAAATTATATGAAACCATTGTAGGGGACGGCGTCCTCGACGTCCCATTATTGCAGCGAAAAAATGGGCGGTCGGGGACGCCCTCCCCTACAAACTTAATTCTTAGTTATTAAAATAAAAAAACGGCGCTCCCGAAAAACGGAAGCGCCGCAATAATTTTTGGTATATCTTACTTGATAACTCTTACCTTGATAACGCCGTCAACTGCGTTTATCTTGCCCTCAACTGTAGGAGGTACATCGCCTGTTACGTCGAGCATTGTGTAAGCGAAGTCCTTCTTGCTTGCGTTTACCATGTTCTCAATGTTGATGCCCTCGTTGCCTACTGCTGAAGTGATAGAAGCGATAGTTGTAGGAACGTTCTTGTGGATAATGCAGATCTTTGTGCCTACTGCGTTCATTGAAGCATTAGGAAGATTTACACTGTTCTTGATGTTGCCGTTCTCGATGTACTCGATGAGCTCCTCAGCTGCCATAACAGCGCAGTTGTCCTCGCTCTCGGGAGTTGAAGCGCCGAGATGTGGGAGAACGATAACGTTCTCAACGCCGAGAACTACATCGTCAGCAAAGTCTGTAACGTACTTGGCAACCTTGCCCTCAGCAATAGCCTTAACTACTGCTTCGCTGTTGATGAGCTCGCCTCTTGCAAGGTTGATAAGACGAACGCCGTCCTTCATCATAGCTATCTGCTCAGCGTCGATAGTGTTCTTTGTCTGAGGAGTGTAAGGCATATGAATTGTGATGTAATCGCTGTTTGCGTATATCTCGTTGATATCAGAAACGATCTTTACGGAAGGCTCAAGGTGAAGAGCAGCGCCTACTGAAAGGAATGGATCGTAACCGATAACCTTCATGCCGAGAGACTCAGCAGCGTTAGCGATCTTACCGCCGATAGCGCCGAGACCGATGATACCCAGTGTCTTGCCTGCGATCTCAGGACCTGCAAACTTTGACTTGCCGCCCTCAACTGTCTTTGGAGCGTCAGGTGTGCCCTTGAGTGAAGCTGCCCATGAAGCTGCCTCAACTATCTTTCTTGAAGCAAGGAGAAGTGCGCAGATAGCAAGCTCCTTAACAGCGTTTGAGTTAGCGCCGGGAGTATTGAATACGCAGATACCCTCCTGTGCGCAGCGCTCAACAGGGATATTGTTTACGCCTGCGCCTGCACGTGCGATAGCGAGAAGGTTGTCGCCGAACTGCATATCGTGCATTTTAGCTGAACGAACCATGATAGCGTCAGGATTAGCGATATCTTCTGCTACTGAGTACTTGCTCTTGTCAAAAATATCTGTGCCGATAGCTGATATCTTATTTAATGTCTGAATCTTGTACATTTCAGTAAAACTCCTTTACAATATAGTATCAAAAATTATCTCAGGAATTCTCTTCCTCGAACTTCTTCATGAAAGCAACGAGCTTTTCAACGCCCTCGATAGGCATAGCGTTGTAGATAGAAGCTCTCATGCCGCCTACAGTTCTGTGGCCCTTGAGGTTCTCGAAGCCTGCTGCTTTTGACTCAGCAACGAACTTCTTGTCAAGCTCCTCGTTGCCTGTGATGAAAGGAACGTTCATTAGTGAGCGGTCCTTCTTCTCAACAGTACCCTTGAACATCTTGCTCTGGTCGAGGAAATCGTAAAGGATCTTAGCCTTAGCCTCGTTGTGCTTCTTCATAGCCTCGAGACCGCCCATCTTCTTGATCCACTTGAATACCTTGCCGCAAACGTAGATGCCGTAGCATGGAGGTGTGTTGTAGAGAGACTCGTTATCAGCCTGGATCTTCCAGTCCATCATAGTAGGAGTGCACTTGAGAGCAGGACCGTCAGCGATAAGGTCCTCACGAACGATGATGATCTGAACGCCTGAAGGACCAACGTTCTTCTGAACGCCGCCGTAGATAACGCCATACTTTGATACGTCAACAGGCTCTGAGAGGAAGCATGAGCTTACGTCAGCAACCAGCTCGTGGCCCTTTGTATTTGGGAGCTCCCAGAACTTTGTACCGTAGATAGTATTGTTCTCGCATATGTAAACATAGTCAACATCGTCAGGGATATCAAGATCTGAGCAATCAGGGATATATGAGAATGTCTTGTCGGCAGATGAAGCAACTCTTACTACCTCGCCGTACTTCTCAGCTTCCTGTGCAGCCTTCTTAGCCCACTGACCTGTGATGATGTAAGCAGCCTTGCCCTTCTTCATAAGGTTCATAGGAACGCCTGCGAAAACGAGAGAAGCGCCGCCCTGTACGAAGATTACCTTGTAGTTGTCAGGGATATTCATGAGGTCGCGGAGATCCTTCTCTGCTTCCTTGATTATCTCATCATAAACCTTTGAACGGTGGGACATCTCCATAACGGACATACCGCAGCCCTTGTAATCCATCATTTCCTCTGCACATTCCTTGAGAACTTCCTCAGGGAGAACAGCAGGACCTGCACTGAAGTTGTAAACTCTGCTCATGTTAAAAACCTCCAAGTTATATATTATAAAAATAAGAAGTATTTGCAATACAATATAAATTATACTCCTTTGTTCAAAATATGTCAATATATAAAGCCGAAATTTTTGCGGAGCAGGCAATATTCGTCAAAAGCCATAAAAATAGGTAGGGCAAATCTGTTTTTAGTAGCTTTTAGAGCTTTTTTTACAAAAAAATACGGCAGGGGAGCACTCCTGCCGCAATGATATCAGGTATTCATGACGTATGTAACAAAGTCAAGCTTGTCGTTGTCCTTGTCCTTGTTGGTGGACGTATACGCATAGTATGAGAGAACATATGAAGCGTCAACTGCGTTCACAGAGCCGTCCTTGTTTACGTCACAGTAGGAAAGTTCGTCGCTTGTGGGCTTTGTTTTCTTGGTAGCTGTCTTTGCATAGACTGAAAGAATATCGGAAGCGTCGATGGCATTTATAAGACCGTCTTCGTTTACATCGCCAAGACCTCCGATCTCGACGAAACGATGTCCTGACTCGTTTGTGAACTCTTCCGCTGTAGAATTAGCGTAGCCTATAACTGTCGTTTTCTTGGGATTACCAAGAGTCCAGTATTTCCATGCGGAATCCGCGTATATATAGGGGATAATCTCACATTTCGGGTTCATTATTTTTATGCTCTTAAGGTCCGGGCAATCTTCAAAAATGGCATATTCCATAAGAGTAACACTTTGGGGGATAGTTATATTTTTTAAGCTTGTGCACAGCCAAAATGCCAATGTTCCTATTTCCTGTACAGAATCGGGAATATATACTGATTCCAGACTGTCACAGCCTGAAAAAGCTGCTGTTTCTATCCTTTTTACTCTGCCTCCTATTGTTGCTTTTTTCATTCTGCTACATGATGAAAAACTTTCTGTTCCCAAGCTTTTCAGTGAGGCAGGCATATTCGCTTCTTTCAGGGAGAGACAGCGGCTAAAGGCGTAATCACCTATAGTTTCCAAGCTGTTTCCAAAATAAACATATTCAAGATTGGCACAGCCTTCAAAAGCGTATGAATCAATAATCTTAACGGTATCAGGTATTACAACAGTTGTGATGTCGTCGTTGTCAAAAAATGCTTTTTTGTCAATTCCGGTTACGGGAATGCCCTTTACTTTAGAAGGGATAACTATTTTCCCTGAAGCTTTGCTGTTACAATAAGCGACTGTTGCGGTTTTGTTGTCATATATTGCAAAGCCGAGACTGCCTTCCACATATAAGGGTACATAGTCTGAGCTGTCAGCAATTGCCGTATTCGGTGAATATTTCTGTATATATGACAGTGAACTGCCTGTAATAAGGAGTGCCATTGCTGCTGCGACTATTTTTGTTATTTTCATAAAATATCCTCCTGAATATAAGTTTATAATTAATTATATCATCGCCGTTCCGAATGTGACAAGCCATTATTTGTTAAAAAAGTTCCAAACTAATCAAAAAAAGCCCTGTTCAGAAAAAGGACAGCTTTGAGCTGTCCTTTTTTGTGCATATTTACGGTAATTTCCACTCGTCGCAGAGCTTGTGGATAGCCTCGGTGAGCTGACGCATATCCGCATTTGTCCTGCCGTCGGAGTCCCTGATAAGAGCTGCAAGACGGTCTGACGCCGCAACGAGGTCGCTGTAGGTGATGCTGAAGTTTGCGCTGTTGCGCTTCTTTGGTATCGGGATAGGCTCGGCATCGATAGTTACCACATTCTCGGCAATATCGAACTCCGCACCGCTGTAGGGAACGTATACCTCTGCGCCAAGATCGTCGCGGAGCCTCTGTGCAAAGCTCTCCGAGCCTGTTGCCTCGCCGTGATTGATGAAGAAGCGCTGTACTCCCTTGATCGATTTAGCCCATGCAAGGAGACCGTTCATGTCTGCGTGACCGCTGATACCAGGGAGCTGCATTATCTTTGCGGCTACCTTGACAGTTTCACCGAATAGCTTTACGCGCTTTGCACCGTCAACAAGGGAGCGTCCGAGGGTGTTTCCTGCCTGATAACCTACGAAAAGAATGGTGTTCTCTTTTCTCCAGAGGTTATGCTTGAGGTGGTGCTTGATACGTCCTGCCTCGCACATACCGCTGGCGGAGATGATTACCTTGGGGCGCGGATCGTCGTTTATAGCACGGGAGTCGTCACTGCTGACAGTCCTGATAAGGTCGTCGAAGCTGATAGGATTTATGCCCTGACGGACAAAGGAGAGAGCCTCCTCGTCGTAGCAGCTCTCGCGGTTGCTGATGAAAATTTCCGTAGCCTCGTTGGCGAGAGGGCTGTCAACGTAAACAGGGAAGCCGTCGTGGCGCTTGACAAGTCCCTCTGATTTGATATGACGGATAAAGTAGAGCATTTCCTGAGTTCTGCCCACTGCGAATGAGGGGATAATGACGCTGCCGCCGCGGTCAAAGGTCTCCTGCAGAACACGGGCAAGAGAAGCTGTGTAGTCCGTAGGACGGTCATGTATGCGGTTTCCGTAGGTGGACTCCATAACCACGTAATCTGCGGACTCGATGTACTGCGGATCACGGATAAGTGGCTGATAGGTGTTGCCGATATCGCCCGAAAAAGCAATAGTCTTGGTGATGCCGTTCTCGGTTATGGTGAGGAGTATACTTGACGAGCCAAGAAGATGACCTGCGTCGCGGAAGAGCACCTTTATGCCCTCGCATACCTCGAATTCCTGCTCATAGCGGTGGGGAACGAAAAGCTCGATAGCTCCGATAGCGTCGTCCATAGTGTAGAGGGGCTCGTAGTCGGGCTCGCCGCGTCTTGCAGCCTTACGGCTTCGCCATTCCGCTTCAAATTCCTGAATGTGCGCACTGTCTCGGAGCATTACGGAGCAGAGATTGGAGGTTGCCTCCGTAGCGTGTATCTCGCCCTGAAATCCGCCTGCATAGAGCAGTGGAAGCAGTCCCGAATGGTCGATGTGTGCGTGAGTAAGGAGAACAAAGTCGATATTGGACGGAGATACAGGTACCTGCACGTTCTCGAAGATGTCCTCGCCCTGCTGCATACCGAAGTCCACAAGGAACTTCTTGCCGCAGGCTTCTATATAGGTACAGCTGCCCGTAACTTCATGGGTAGCACCGATAAAAGTCATTTTCATGTGGTTTCCTCCTTTTCAAATCCAGCTTTTCTGAATTTGAATGATGTGTAGGGAACGCCGCCCTCGGCGTTCCGATGTAGGGGCTGATGCCCACATCAGCCCGATTTTATTTGCTATTTAACGGGGCGATGTGGGCATCGCCCCCTACATATAGTTTTGGGTTGGCGGACTCCCAATGGGCGTCCCTTAACGGGCGGATAATATCTGCCCCTGCAAATTCATATAAGCGGAACGCCGAGGGCGGCGTTCCCTACATATATTATAACACATTTCTGCGCTGATGTCTATAATAAAACTGTGAAAAATGCCAGAAATTCAGATGTGCCAAATCAGAGATTTAATGTTTAACGATAAATTTTTATCGTGTAAACTGTACAACAGGGAGCTCCCAGAACCTGCCTTTTTATGTTTAAACATACAATATTTAATGATAAACGATAAAAAACCATTGACAAACATTAACTGCCGTGGTATCATGTAATCACAGACAGGGAGAGCTCCCACGAAAAAACAGAAAAGGAGAATCATTATGGAAAACGAAAAACTTAATTCTAAAATCAAAAACATCAGCAGGATATCTGTAGTCGGACTGATAGCATATATCGGAATTGCGGCATACGCCATGTTCCCTTCGGCAAAAAAAGGCTTCGTTGATGGCTGGAACTCTGTCGACGACGGAGCTGATACAGCGGTATGGGCTGCATTACTGGGATTTGTCTGCGCTGTTGCTATGCTGACGGCTCTCGTTATTACAATAGTGGCAGGCTTGCAGCTTCTCTTCGGCATGAGCCGCGGAGCTTCGCCTTTTACGGAAAAGGTCAGCAAAGCTATAAAGAATATGGGCGTGAGCCTAATGGTCTACGAGGTCACAAGAGCAGGATTCTACTATCTTTCCGAGGGTACTGTCGAAATAGGTATGCTGTGGCTGGCAGGACTGGTTCTGTACGCATTCTCGCTGGTATTCCGCTACGGAACGGTATTGCAGAAGGAGTCAGATGAAACTCTCTGAGCAGAAAGGACGTGAGTCTATGGATAAAAAACAGCTTACGCGTAAAATACAGCGTATAAGCCGCATAAGCCTCATAGCTATGGTGGCTTACGGAGCGCTGAATATCTTTGGTATGCTTTCGGGCTCGGAAATACGAAAGGACTACACCCTGCATATCGACCATCATAACTTCCATGTAATCGATATCATCTATCTTGCGGCGTTTCTGGCGATATTCTTTTCGGTTGTGGCAGGCTTTGTCACGGCTTTTATGCTGCTGAACGAGCTGGGCAGGAGAAGAACTCCTTTCACGCGTAAAATAAGCAATTTGCTGCGGAATTTAGGCGCTTACATGATAATAATTGAGATAGGGAAGATAATATGCATATTCATTGCGGCAAGGGAGATAAGGGTAGACCTTTTCTGGTTCGCAGGACTGGTGCTCTACGCGTTTTCGCTGGTATTCCGCTATGGCAAGGACTTGCAGAAGCTTTCTGACGAGACCTTGTAAGAACAAAGGAGAGATAAATATGATAAATAAAAATATATCAATAATAAAAAACAGCAGTCTTGTGATAATGATATTATCGGTTTTGGGAGCAATTTCAAGCGTATCGGCAGGAGTATGGTATTATAATAACACAAAATCCTGCGAAAACATGAAAAATATCCTCGCAAAGAATATAGTATCATATTGTTTATATGCCGCAATACTTATTCTCGCTGCACTGATTTTCTTCAGGATATTCAGAAGCGGCAGACCTTTTACACGCGGTAATGTATGGGCTGTCAGAGGTATAGCAGGCGTTTTTCTCGTAAAAGCCATGCTCCCTACGTTTTTTCAGCTCAGTGAGCTCGGGATACTGAAAACAGGAGTTATGGGCACAGGTTCCATATTCATAGCAGTTCTTTTCCTGTTCTTTGCGGAGATAATGCGCTACGGCAGTCTTTTGCAGACCGAGTCCGACGAAACTCTGTGAGGTGAGGGGATATGTCCATAATTCTGAGACTTGACCGCGTAATGGCTGACCGAAAAATGAGCCTGAATGAGCTTAGTGAACGTGTTGGGGTAAGCAATGTTAATCTTTCAAAGCTCAAAACAGGCAAGGTCAGCGCAATACGCTTTTCAACACTGAACGCAATATGCAAGACGCTGGGCTGTCAGCCGGGAGATATACTGGAATTTATAGATGACGAACCATAATTTTGCTGTGCAAAATTATGGTTCAGTTGAGAGTTGAGAATGTAGGGGGCGATGCCTACATCGCCCCGTTGAGATTAAATGCATTTTGACGGGCTGATGTGGGCATCAGCCCCTACATTTCATAGTTTCTGAGTGATTTCTGGTTTATTTGACTAAAAAAGTGTCGAATTTTTGTAGCAACCGATACTTGAAACTTTTCCTCCTCTGTGCTATAATAGTTTATGAACTTTTTTTGAACGAGGAGGCGAAGCTATGATAGCAGGAATCATCGACAGCCCTAACAAGGCTGGATTCTGGGAAGAAACCATAGGCGAAGAGTTCGAGTACACCATAGCTTCCGATGTGAACGGACTTAAAAAATGTGACATACTTCTTGTGTCGGAGGAATACTGCGGCGGAGCCATAGGCACGGTCGTCGCCGATATCCAGACATATGAACGCTTCAGAGATGTCCCCGTGGCGGCTGTTACCTCAGAGTGCAGCTGCGAGAATCAGGAGATACTTCTGGGCATGGGCTTTGACGACGTGGTAAGACTGCCTATCAGCGGACAGCTGCTTATCCGCAGACTTCGCGGTATTGCGGCGGTATCTTTGCGCGAGAGCTCCGAGCACATGATGAACATCGACAGCATTATGGAGATAAACGACGGCGATTCGGGAGCATACTGCGTCCGCTCCGTTGATTTCACGAATATATTCCGCTTTGTACTGAGAGTACTTGAGCGTACACAGAAGAATGCACAGATGCTTGTAATGAAGCTTGACCACATCGGCGATACAACAGGCGCCGAGAGACGTCAGACAATGAGCATACTTGCCGAATCGGTGCGCAAATGCCTCAGACGAGGAGATATGTCGTCGGTCTGCGGAGACGACAGGGTAGTTATTCTTCTCATCGGTGCAGATGACGAGGGCGGACACCTTGTTGCAAGCCGAATAGTCAGCAGCTTCTACAGCAAGTGCTCTGACGACAGCTATGAACTCAGCTATGATATAAGGGAAGTTCGTACAACTACATAAGCGCAGAGCCGCGAGGATTTTTCCTTGCGGCTTTTTGTTATTAGAACTAAGAACTAAGAACTAAGAGCTAAGAACACGTTAAAATGATGAATGATACTATGTAGGGGACGGCGTTCTCGACGTCCCGAGGGATACGGTGAAATTAAACGGGCGGCGAAACGCCGCCCCTACATGGTAACTTTTTTGTCAAATTGTAACTTGATATTCTTGGCGGCTTGCTGTATAATAAAGAAAAAGTATGGGCAGATATTATCCGCCCGTGTAAATGTGCCGTAAGCGATATGCGATGAACGGTTTTGATAAGAGTGAGCGAGTTTACGAGCGGCAGCGCGGACGCGGTCGAGCCGGCTCAGCTCGGAAGGGAGTCAATGATATGGATAACAGAAGGATATTTGCATTTTTCTCGGCGGCTGTACTCGCTTCGTCGTTTTTCAGCGGCTGTACCGACCATAATTCGGGTTATTCTGAAAAAACGCAGTCCGTTACCACCACCGCTGTGGAGATACAGGACTGGACTATCAAAACTCCCGAGACTACAAAGGCTTCGACTACGACAAAAAAAGCCAGAACTACAAAGACTACGGCGAAAAAACAGCAGAACCAGAAGAAAACCACCACTACTGAGGCTTTTGCCGAGACGACAACGACTTCCGTATTCGGGCTTGACGACGGTACTTATGTTGAGTATCACTTCCGCAGCAGGAAGCTCCTCAACGAGCACTTTGAGAAGCACGGCGGAGAGTTCAGCAAGGACTTCGACAAAAAGTACAGCACCGCCGCTGAATACGAAAAGGGCGCCAGCGATGTCATAAACAACAGCGAGGCGCTTCACAAGACCGAAGCCGAGGACGGCGACGGAGTTTATTATATCGAGGATACCAACGAGTTCGTTATTCTTTCCAAGGACGGTTATATCAGGACTTATTTCCGTCCAAACGGCGGCAAGAAATACTATGACAGGCAATGAGTTTTGAGCATATAAAGAAAAAGGGATACATTCCGAATGGAACATATCCCTTTTACTTTGTGTGTTATGTTAAATCTTACTTAACGATGAATTTGTCGATCTCTTTAAGGAATGCATCTGCATTGTCTGTGTGTGCGTTGAGCTGGATGGGTTTAGAGAGGTCGAGGCTGAAGATACCCATGATAGACTTAGCGTCAATAGCGTATCTGCCGGAAACAAGGTCAATATCGAAGTCGTACTTCATAACTATATTGACGAATTCCTTTACGTCGTTGATTGCCTGAAGATTAACAGTTGTTTTAGTCATGCTTAATACCTCCTGTTTGTTGTGTTTTTGCTCGTTTATTTCTTTTTCTGCGGCTTTTCCGATTCCGCAATATCATAATAACATTAAAAGCATATAGTGTCAAGGAGTTTGACACATTTTCGTCAATTTGGTATAATTGATTGAGTAAGAGAGAGTTATTTTTTAGTTATTAAGTGTGCATAAATTACAAGGTGTATTTTTGTGCATATTTTATATAACTGATTACGCACAAATTACTGTTAAATGCGTCAAAAAGGAACAAACTATGTATAAAATTAATTTTATAACATTCGGCTGCAAGGTGAACCACTACGAGACAGAGTGCATGAAATCGCTGTTTCGTGAGGCTTCCTATGAGATAACAGAGGAGCTGACCGAAGCCGACGCTGTCATTATCAACTCATGTACCGTGACTTCCTCGGGAGACAGCCGAGCACTGGCGGCTCTGCGAAAGACAAGGGCGGCTATGCCTGATGCGGTCATAGCCCTGACAGGCTGCTATCCGCAGGCTAACCGCGAGGAGGCGGCGAAGCTCTCCGAAGCGGACATTATCGCAGGCACCAAGTCCAGAGCCCACATCGTGGAGCTGGTAGGGGACTGCCTTGAGAACCGCACCCGTATCGTGGAGCTTTCGGACTACAGTGCCGAGGATATATTCGAGCCTCTGAAATGCACCCGTTTTGACAGCAATACAAGGGCTTTTGTGAAGATTCAGGACGGCTGCAACCAGTTCTGCTCATACTGCATGATACCCTTTGCAAGGGGACGCTGCCGCTCGAAGCCCGTTGATGTGCTCCGTGAGGAGATACGCGCTATCGCGGAAAACGGCGTTAAGGAGATAGTCCTGTCGGGCATAAACCTTGCCTTTTACGGCAGGGAATGGGGACTTGACCTTGCGGACGCCGCGGAGCTCTGCGCCGAAACAGAGGGCATAGAGCGCATAAGGCTCGGCTCGCTGGAGCCCGAGATGATGTCGGAGGAGCTTCTCAGGCGGCTGAAAGCCCTGCCTCAGTTCTGTCCACAGTTCCATTTGTCCCTGCAAAGCGGCTGTGAACGCACCCTCAAAGCCATGAACCGCAAGTATACCGCCGAGGAGTACCTTGCTCTTACGGAGCGCATACGGAGCATTTTTCCCGACTGCTCATTCACTACGGACGTAATGGTGGGATTTCCGCAGGAGACTGATGATGACCATGCCGAGTCAGTGGAGTTCATACGCAGGATAGGTTTCGCTAAAGTTCATGTGTTCAGATATTCGCGGAGAAAGGGTACAAGAGCCGACAAAATGGACGGACAAGTTCCAGAAAGCGTCAAGACTATTCGCTGGCAGGAGATGACTGCGGCGGCAGACGAAACAAGGGAGAAATATCTTAGCTCGTTGGTAGGCAAAACAGTTCCCGTGCTGTTTGAACGTGAAAATTCTACAGAATTTCACCGCGGATACGCACCCGACTATACATTAATAAAAATTTCTCGAAAAAATCCAGAAAAAAGTTTGCGTAATCGGATAATTAGTGTTATAATAGAAGAGTATGGTCACGACTGCTGCATTGGCAGCGCAGTGTCTGACGTTTGAATGCGGAATGCGTAATCAGGGATTAGAGCAGAGCCTGTACACTTTTGAATGTAGGGGGCGATGCCTACATCGCCCCGAGCATTACGATTTTCTTATGGACGGGCTGATGTGGGCATCAGCCCCTACAGTTCGTTCCGGCATATTTCATTGCTAATTACGCATTACGCATTATGAATTAAATTGAAGGGAGACTGAATTATGTCCGTATTCAGAATTTACGTTGAAAAAAAGCCTGAATTTGCAGTTGAAGCTCAGTCCGTGCTCAGCGATATAAAAACTGCGCTCAGACTTAACATTTCGGGAGTCCGTATCCTCAACAGATACGACGCAGACAAGCTCAGCGAGGAGGATTTCAAGGCTGCTATAAGCACCGTTTTCTCAGAGCCTGCCGTTGACGTTGTTTACGACGAGCTCCCACCTGTATCAGAGACAGACCGCGTTTTTGCCGTTGAGTACCTCCCAGGTCAGTTCGACCAGAGAGCCGACAGCTGCGAGCAGTGTATACAGATACTCCGTCAGGGAGAGCGCTGCCGCGTGAGAAACGCAAGGATATACATAATCTCGGGTATCATCAGCGACGAGGACTTCGCTAAGCTCAAGTCCTACATCATCAACCCCGTTGAGAGCCGTGAGGCTTCACTTGAGACTGTCAAGACTCTCGATACAAACTACGATATCCCAACTACAGTAGAGGAGCTTGAGGGCTTCATCAACCTCAATGCATACGGTCTCCACGCTTTCGTTGACAAGTTCGGTCTTGCCATGGACTATGACGATATCAAGTTCTGTCAGGATTATTTCCGCAACGAGGAGAAGCGCAACCCCACTATTACCGAGATACGCATGATAGATACCTACTGGTCTGACCACTGCCGTCATACCACATTCCTCACCAATGTAGAAAACGTAAAGATAGATACTCCTTATATAAAAGATACATACGATATGTATGTGAATGTCCGCAAGGAGCTGGGCAGAACGGACAAGCCCATGACTCTTATGGATCTTGCTACCCTTGCAGCCAAGAAGCTGAAGGCTGACGGAAAGCTTCCCGACCTCGACGAGAGCGAGGAGATAAACGCTTGTTCCGTAAAGATAAAGGTGGACATAGACGGTCAGCTCGAGGACTGGATACTCATGTTCAAGAACGAGACTCACAACCACCCGACTGAGATAGAGCCTTTCGGCGGTGCTGCTACCTGTCTGGGCGGCGCTATCCGCGATCCGCTTTCGGGACGTTCTTACGTATATCAGGCTATGCGTGTAACAGGTGCGGCTAATCCTCTCGTTCCTGTTGAAGATACTATCGCAGGTAAGCTCCCACAGAGAAAGATCACTCTCGGAGCTGCCAACGGCTACAGCTCATACGGCAACCAGATAGGTCTTGCTACAGGTCACGTTGCAGAGGTATACCACCCCGGCTATGTTGCTAAGCGTATGGAGATAGGCGCAGTTCTCGGAGCTGCTCCTGCTGAGAATATCCGCAGAGAAAGACCTGTTCCCGGAGATATCGTTATCCTCCTCGGCGGCAAGACAGGTCGCGACGGCTGCGGCGGAGCTACAGGCTCATCAAAGTCACACACACTTGAATCCCTCGAGCACTGCGGCGCAGAGGTTCAGAAGGGTAATCCTCCCGAGGAGAGAAAGCTCCAGAGACTGTTCCGCAACCCTGAGGTTACAAAGATGATAAAGCGCTGCAACGACTTCGGTGCAGGCGGCGTTTCAGTTGCTATCGGCGAGCTGACTGACGGTCTCGTTATCAACCTCAATGCAGTTCCAAAGAAGTACGACGGTCTGGACGGTACTGAAATTGCTATTTCCGAGTCTCAGGAGAGAATGGCTGTTGTCATTGCTCCCGAGGATAAGGACAAGTTCATGGAGGAGGCTGCAAAGGAGAACCTTGAAGCTACCCTCGTTGCCGATGTTGTTGAAGAGCCACGACTCAAAATGGTATGGAACGGCAACACTATCGTTGACCTTTCACGCGAGTTCCTCAACTCAAACGGCGCTCCCAAGTATACAGACATAGAGGTAGAAGCTCCTGCATTCGCAGCTGATGATGATATCGCAGACAGCGCAGATTCATGGACTCAGCTCATGTCAAACCTCAACGTATGCTCACAGAAGGGACTTATAGAGAAGTTCGACTCCACTATCGGCGCAGGCACAGTCCTCATGCCTTTCGGCGGAGTATACCAGATGTCTCCCTCACAGGCTATGGCTGCAAAGATACCTGTGCTTGAGGGCGAGACCAATACCTGCTCGCTCATGGGCTGGGGCTATAACCCCGATATATCCGAGAAATCTCCTTACCACGGCGCAATGCTGGCTGTTATCGAGTCTATCGCTAAGGTAGTTGCCGCAGGCGGTACCTACAAGAAGTGCTGGCTCACTTTCCAGGAGTATTTCGAGAGAACTCAGAACGATCCAAAGCGCTGGGGCAAGCCAATGGCTGCACTTCTCGGCGCATTCAGGGCTCAGCTTGAAATGGGCTGCGGCTCTATCGGCGGAAAGGACTCAATGTCGGGTACTTTCGAGAACATCGACGTTCCGCCTACACTGGTTTCATTCGCAGTTTCCACTGCTACGGCAGATAAGGTAGTTTCCACAGAGTTCAAGGGCTCGGGCAATACAGTCATCTCTATCGTTCCCGAGTACGACGAGAACGGACTTCCAAAGTGGGACAGCATAAAGGCTTGCTTCGACAAGGTAGAGCAGATAATCAAGGAAGACCGCGCAAACGCTATCTGGACTATCGGCTACGGCGGATTTGCAGAGGGTATCGCAAAGATGTGCTTCGGCAACAAGATAGGCTTCGAGTTCACAACAAGACTCAGCGCTAAGGAGCTCTACAAACCATGCTACGGCGCATTCATCATCGAGCTCAAGGGCGGCGCAAAGAGCGGCGAGAACATCATCGGTAAGACTGTTTCCGATTACAAGATACTCTCTATGGACTATACTGTCAGCCTCGACAACCTCCAGAGAGTATGGGAGGCTAAGCTGGAGCCTGTATTCCCGTGCCGCATAAAGACTACGGATACAACTCCCCAGACATATTCTTCACCTAACCGCATTCAGCTTTCAGCTTCGACAAAGATAGCAAAGCCGAGAGTTCTTATTCCTGTATTCCCAGGTACAAACTGCGAGTACGATACTGCAAGAGCTTTTGAGAAGGCAGGCGCCAAGGCTGAGGTAGTCGTTATCAGAAACCTCTCCGCAGGCGATATCGAGGAGTCCGTAAGCTACTTCGAGAGAGCAGTAAGACGTTCCGAGATTGTTATGATCCCCGGCGGATTCAGCGGCGGCGACGAGCCCGAGGGAAGCGGCAAGTTCATTACAGCATTCTTCCGCAACCCCAAGATAAAGGACGCAGTTCACGACCTCTTAAAGAACCGCGACGGTCTTATGCTGGGTATCTGTAACGGATTCCAGGCTCTTATCAAGTTGGGACTTGTTCCATACGGCGAGATAATCGACATGGCTGACGACGCACCTACACTTACATTCAATACCATAAACCGCCACCAGTCCATGATGGTAAATACACGTATCGCCTCAAACAAGAGCCCATGGCTCTATGGCTGTGAGGTAGGCGATATCCATACAGTTGCTATCTCACACGGCGAGGGACGCTTCGTAGCTCCTGCAAGTCTCATTCAGCAGCTTGCAAACAACGGTCAGATAGCTACACAGTACGTTGACCTTGACGGCAATCCGACTATGGATATACGCTACAACCCCAATACCTCTATCGAGGCTATCGAGGGTATCACTTCACCCGACGGTCGTGTATTCGGTAAAATGGGACACTCCGAGCGTAAGGGCAGCTATATCTGCAAGAACGTTCAGGGCGAAAAAGACCAGAAGATATTCGAGAGCGGCGTTAAATACTTCACATGATGAAAAAAGGACAGCTTCGGCTGTCCTTTTTTAGCCCTTAGCCTGTAGGGGCGGCGTTTCGCCGCCCGTGCCTTACAATGAGATGATAAATTACGCGCTGTAGGGGTGGATATTATCCGCCCGTGTAGATGTGCCGTAAGCGATGTACGATTATCGGTGTTGATAATAGTGAGCGAGTTTACGAGCGGCAACGTGGCGAGGGGGCGCAGGCACTGCGCTGTAGGGGCGGATATTATCCGCCCGTGTAATGTGCCGTAAGCGATGTACGATTATCGGTGTTGATAATAGTGAGCGAGTTTACGAGCGGCAACGTGGCAAGGGGGCACAGGCTTTGCGCTGTAGGAGCGCACAGTGTGCGCCTGTGTATGACAAACCACGTTTATTTCGGGCGAACACTGTTCGCCCCTACAAATGGCATTTTATTTGCAACGGGTATAACGGGCGACGGGACGTCGCCCCTACACAAACTAATTACTAATCACTATCAACTGATAACTTATTAAAAATAATTTTTGAATTTGGCTTAATCAACAAATAAATGTCAATACTATTGTTGATATTCACAGTGTTTCTGCCGGCTGTGCAATGTTCATATTTTTGTGTTGACTAATACTATTATTTAGTATATAATAATAAGTAGATTAAAGTTATAAGTGATTAGTAATCAAAAAATCGTATGGAACAGACGACAAAGGCGGCTTATGCCAAAACTAATCGCTAAAAACTAATAACTAATAACTAAAAAGGGAGATATGCTATGAATAATATATTGTTTGCCGCTTCAGAGTGTGTACCATTTATAAAGACAGGCGGACTTGCTGACGTTGTAGGCGCACTTCCGCAGTATATCGACAAGAACAACTACGATGTAAGAGTAATTATGCCTTACTACACCTGCATACCCGATAAGTACAGAAGCGAATTCAAGTACGTTCATCACTTTTATATGGACTACGGCATGAGAAGCGAGGGGGTTCATGTCGGCATTATGGAGTATGAGTACAACGGCATAAAGTTCTATTTCGTTGACAACGAGTATTACTTCAAGTGCGATACTCCATATTCATCAGACCTTAAATGGGACATCGAGAGATTCACTTTCTTCTGCAAGGCTGTACTGGCTATCCTGCCTGTTATCGGCTTCCGTCCCGATATCATACACTGTCACGACTGGCAGTCGTCCCTCATTCCCGTTTTTCTGCACTCTGCCTTTGCTACGAACCCGTTCTTCAGTGCAACAAAGACGATAATGACTATCCATAACCTGAAATTCCAGGGCGTTTGGGATATAGACACATTCCGCTACAATACGGCTCTGCCCGATTATATGTTCACTCCCGATAAGCTGGAGTTCAACAAGAACGCAAATATGCTCAAGGGCGGTCTGGTCTATGCGGACTACATCACCACGGTCTCCGAGACCTACGCCGAGGAGATAAAATACCCCTTCTACGGCGAACAGCTTGACGGACTTCTCCGTGCAAGGTCAGCTTCACTGAGGGGAATCCTCAACGGTATCGACTACAAGGTATTCGATCCTGCAAAGGACGAGAAGATATTCACACCGTTCACAGCCAAGAACTTCAAGACCAAAAAGGTTGAGAACAAGACGAAATTGCAGGAACAGCTGGGACTTCCCGTTGACAAGGACAAGTACATGATGTGTATCATATCACGTCTTACCGACCAGAAAGGACTTGATCTCGTTAATTACGCTATGGAGCGTATCTGCGACGAGAACACCCAGTTCGTGATAATAGGCACAGGCGATCCCAAGTATGAGAATATGTTCAAACACTATCAGTGGAAGTACCCCGAGAGAGTCTCCGCAAATATCCTCTACAACGACGACCTTGCCCATAAGCTCTATGCGGCGGCAGATACAGTTCTCATGCCGTCCCTGTTCGAGCCCTGCGGACTTACACAGCTCATCGCTCTCCGCTACGGAACTCTGCCTATAGTACGCGAAACAGGCGGACTCAAAGACACAGTCCAGCCCTATAACGAGTTTGACGGAACAGGCAACGGCTTCTCATTTGCCAACTTCAACGGCGACGAGATGCTGAACACTATCAACTACTCCAAGAGAGTATACTACGATAACCGCAAGCAGTGGGACGCAATGGTACAGCGAGCTATGGAGCAGGACTTCTCATGGAACAGCTCAGCCCGTCAGTACGAGGGTATGTACAGCTGGATGATAAACTGGTAATAATTCTAAAACATATTATAGGGAGTGAGGGCGGATCCATTCCGCCCTTGCTGATTATCTGTAGGGAACGGCGTCCTCGGCGTTCCATGTAAATGTGCCGTAAGCGATGTACGATTATCGGTATTGATGAGGGTGAGCGAGTTTACGAGCGGCAACGTGGCAAGGGTGCAGCGTCACGCTGCCGTGGCAAGGGGGCGCAGGCTCTGCGCTGTAGGGGCTGATGCCTAACAGGCACCCGTACCCTCTGTCAGCTCTGCTGACATCTCCCTGTACTACAGGGAGTCCCCCACATCAGCCCGACCAATTGTTACGTAAATCAACGGGGCGATGTAGGCATCGCCCCCTACAATGCCTTGAATCTATATGCAACGGGAACAACGGGCGAACAATGTTCGCCCCTACAAATTAATCACTAACCACTGACTACTAAAACGGAGAAAAAATATGTTTAATGATGACAAAAATGAAAAACAGCTCAGCGATGAAGTGAAAGCCTTTGCCAAGCTTTATTCCGAATTTGAGGCTAAACGCGAGGAATGGGAAGAAAAGGACTACGTTGAGGAGCTCATTGCAAAGGGACACCCCGAAACTGCCGAAAAACTGAAAAAGTACAGGCACAATATCATATCTATCGGAGTTAAGAAAACTCCCGAGGACGGCATACCCGTGGGAGCAAGCAAGATAGGCGGACTTCCTGACCTGCCGCCCGATATCGAATACCCCACTATGACAGGCTATACCATGCGCGTTAAGGGCAGAAGCGAGACCAAGACCTGCGGAAAATCGGCAATGCACCTCGTTATGCAGATAAATCTGCGTGAGCTTGCCGAAAGCGGCGCGGATACCGAGGGGCTTTTCCCGAAAACAGGTATGTTTTATCTGTTCTGGAGCGGCGAGTATGACTATACCCTGTTCGACATTGACAATGAGTATCGCTTTGTAAAGCCTGACAATCCCGAGCTTGCTCATGTAAACAAGGTCATCTGGTGGGACGGGGATATGTCAACGCTCAGACGTACTCAGCCGTCTCTGCCCTATTATGAAGAAGTCAATGACGAGGACAATGGTATCTTTGACGAGACTTGTCACGAAACGATGATAGATTTCTGGCAGGAATACGACTATGAACGCAATGCAGCTTATGAGATAGAAGACCTCATGGATATTTTAGAGGACGCCGACGAGTATGATTTTGTCAGCCGCGACGATAAGATATTCGGTATACCGAGCGGCGCTAACGCTCCACAGCTCGGTGACGACAAGCTCCTGCTGTTACAGCTCGATTACTCGGTAGGCTGTATATGGGAATTATTCTGGATAATGGACAAACAGGACTTCATCGACCGCAAATTCGACAATATACAACTGGACGCAGACTGCGACTGATGATTAATTCAAAATTATACAGGTTAATTATAAAAAAGGATAAGATACAATGTTAAAAGGCGCAATATTCGATATGGACGGTCTTATGATAGACACCGAAAAGCTCTATCTCAAATTCTGGATACAGTCCGCAAAGGACTTCGGCTATGACATGAAGCCCGAGCACGTCTACGCTATCCGCAGTATGGCGAGAAAATACTCTATCCCTACGCTGAAAGGCTTTCTCGGCGAGGACTGTCCTACCGAGGAGATAAGGGCTCACCGAACCGAGCTCATGGCGGAGTACATAAACGAGCACGGACTGGAAGTGAAAAAGGGACTTTTCGAGCTCCTGTACTATTTAAAGGGCAGGGAAATAAAAATGGCTGTGGCAACGGCAACTCCCAGAAGCCGAACAACGGAATATCTGGAAAAGATAGGAGCGGCGAAGTTCTTCTCGGCGGTGATATGCGGAGACATGGTGGAAACAGGCAAGCCTGCCCCCGATATATACCTGACAGCGGCAAGGGAACTGGGACTTCCGCCTGAGGAATGTGCGGCATTCGAGGATTCTCCCAACGGCATAAAGGCTGCCCACGCCGCAGGCTGTCACGCTATAATGATACCAGATATGACTCAGCCCGACGACGAGATAAAGCCGCTTTTGTCGGCGGTTTATGAGAATCTCGGGCTTGCTGTAGATTATTTTGAAAGGAGCTTCGGCGAATGAGCGTTTCCGAGATATTTGAGATACCCAAGTTCTACTACTTCGAGAGCGGCAACGACTTTTCGGGCAGTAAGGGTGACTTCTCCTATAAGATATGCAACGGCGATGTATTGAAGTGCATGACATGGCACGGCAGACTTTGCTCCATGAAAGCGGAGATAGAGCACGAGGCGGAGTTCGAGCGCACACAGGAGGGCTTCGACGCCATGATAAAATGGCTGGAGGAGCAGTATAAAGAGTGAGTAGTGAGTAGAGAGTAGTGAGTAGCAGGGGGCGCAGGCTCTGCGCTGTAGGGGCTGATGCCTACATCAGCCCGACTAATTTATACGTAACCCAACGGGGCGATGTGGACGTCGCCTCTTACAAACTAATCACTGAAAACTAATAACTATTAAAAAGCATTGACAAAATCATGCAGTAGGTTTATAATTATATTGAATAAATATATCTGCTGATAACAGTATTTTTAGCTATATTTTACGGAGGAATTATGGATATTATAATCGTAGGCTGCGGCAAGGTGGGAAGTGCTCTCGCCGAGGTGCTCAGCGATGAACACAATGTTACCATAATTGATAAAAAGGAATCTCTTGTTGAGGCTGCCTCAAATGATTTCGATGTAATGGGCATCGTCGGAAACTGCCTTCAGACAGAAGTTCTGGAGGAGGCTAATGTTGCAAAGGCAAATATAATCATAGCTGTAACAGCTTCTGACGAGGTTAACATTTTGTCATGTCTTATTGCAAAGCGAATGGGCGCACGTCACTGTATCGCCCGTGTCCGCAGTCCCGAATTCGATAAACAGCTGGTATTCATGCGTGAGGAGCTTGGTATCAGCATGATGGTAAACCCCGATTACAACGCTGCAAACGAGATAGCAAAGGTCCTGCGCTATCCAGAGGCTATCAATATCGAGTCCTTTGCCAAGGGCAGAGTTGACCTTGCGGAGATACGCATAACCAGCGGAAGTATCCTTGACGGCGTGGCTCTCAGCCAGCTCTCGAGACGTCTCAGACTGGACGTGCTCATCTGCGCAGTACAGCGCGGTGACGAGCTCACTATCCCTAACGGTAATTTCGTGCTCCGTGCAGGAGACAAGATACACATGACCGCTTCTCACAGCAATATGGTCAAGTTCTTCAAGAGCATAAGTGCGGCTTACCGCGAAAAGCGCGTAAAATCCGCAGTTCTCATCGGCGGCGGACGAGTTGCCTATCATCTGGCTCAGCAGCTCATTGAAATGGGCGTCAAGGTCAAGATAATCGAGATAGACCGCGAGCGCTGTCTGGAGCTCTCCGACAGGCTCAACAAGGTGGATATCTCCTGTGCCGATGGTACTGACCACGATATCCTCGAGGAGGAGCGCGTTTACGACGCCGACGCTGTAGTCACACTGACAGGCATCGACGAGGAGAATATCCTTCTCTCGCTCCTTGCCAAGAACAACGGCGTTGACAAGGTAGTCACCAAGGTAAACAGAATGTCCCTCATGCAGCTTTCGGACACTCTTGACCTTGACAGTATCATCTCGCCAAAGTCTATCACGGTAAATCAGATACTCCAGTACGTTCGTGCAAAGCAGAATTCTCTCGGAAACAACGTAACTACGCTGTACCGACTGGTCAATGACAGGCTGGAGGCTATAGAATTCGTTGTCCGCGACAAGAAGGAATACGTTGATGTTCCTCTGAAAAAGCTCAAGCTCAGAAGCGGTATCCTTATCGGAAGTATCGTAAGAGGCAACGAGCTCATTATCCCAAAGGGTGATGACTGCTTACAGGTCAACGACAGCGTTGTGGTAATAACCACTACAAAGGGTATGCACGACCTCAGCAATATTTTCGACTAAGGAGTGCATTTCGGTTAAACTATGAATTACAGAATGATATCTTATATTATGGGACAGATACTTAAGGTCGTCGGACTTTTTATGCTTCTTCCCATAATAGTGGGCTTTATTTACGGGGAACACCATGTTGTGACCTCCTTCGGCATACCGTTTCTCATAACTATGGCGATAGGATTCGGCTTTACGATAATAAAGCCGAAAAACAATCAGGTCTATTCAATGGAGGGCTTTGTGAGCGTTGCGGCTTCATGGGTTACCATGTCCTGCATAGGCGCTCTGCCTTTCGTGATATCAGGGGAGATACCCGACTATCCAAGCGCTCTCTTTGAGACTGTGTCGGGCTTTACTACCACAGGCGCTACCATACTGGAAGATGTCGAGGCTATGTCTCGTTCATGCCTTTTCTGGCGAGCCTTTACCCACTGGCTGGGCGGTATGGGAGTCCTCATGTTCGTGCTGGCTATCATGTCCAGCAACGATGTTCGTACTATGCATATGATGAGGGCTGAGTGCGCAGGTCCGAAGGTAGGACGTCTTGTGTCGAAATCACGCTTTTCCGCAAGAATACTCTACGGCATATACATCACTCTCACCGTATCCGAGGCGATACTCCTGCTCTGCGGCGGTATGCCTCTCTATGACGCCATTCTGCACGCCTGCTCATCGGCAGGTACAGGCGGCTTCTCCATGTGGGGAGACAGCATAGGTCATTACGACAGCGTTTACATAGAAATGGTAGTGGCAGCGTTCATTATCCTTTTCGGCGTAAACTTCAACCTTTACTATTATCTTCTCATCAGAAAGTTCTCAATGGCTTACAAGAATGAGGAGGTAAGGACGTATTTCGGCGTGATAATAGCCGCTACAGCTATTATCGCCATTAATGTACACAAGCTTTACGACGGAGTAGGCGATACCCTGAGACATACCTTCTTTATGGTGGCTTCCACCATAACCTCGGCAGGCTTCTCCACCACCGATACGGCGAAATGGCCTGAATTCTCGCAGACTCTGCTGCTCATGCTCATGTTCGTGGGCTCATGCGCAGGCTCTACAGGCGGCGGTATGAAGGTATCGCGTATAAGGATACTTATAAAAACAGGCATCAAGGAGCTGAAATATATTACAAATCCCCGTGCAGTAGCTACTGTCAAAATGGACGGAAAGCCTGTGGAAAAGGACGTAGTGCGCGGCGTGAGCAATTATCTCATACTTTTTATGACGCTCATGTCAATATCAGTGCTTCTGATATCGCTCAACGGCTTCCATATTGACGAATCGCTTTCTGCGGTCATAACCTGCATGAATAATATCGGATTCGGTGTGGGACGCTTCGGCCCTGCGGGAAATCTCGGCGGACTCAATGCATTTTCAAAGGTGGTTCTCTGCTTTGATATGCTTCTCGGCCGTCTGGAGATATATCCGCTGATAATGCTGTTTGTTCCGAGAAGAAGATGATAATGCAGCGGAGCGTGGGGACGTTCCGCTGTTTTATTAATACGTAAAAAGATTAAAATGGGAGGAATTTAACATGAAAAAATTTGTTGCGGCAGCTCTTTCAGCTGCTATCTGCATGGGAGCTGTATCGGCTCCGAGTGTATGCGCGGTAACTACGGATATGGGCAGTATATCTGCTGAGGACATCAGAGTTGCCGATTCGGGCAAGTGCGGTGTCGACGCTTACTGGAACTTTGAAAACGGCAAGCTCACTATCACGGGAAACGGCGAAATGGGAAAATGGGACAGCGCTGGCGTTACTCCATGGACAAGCTTGCGTGATAATATAAACACTATCGAGGTAGGCGAGGGTATTACAAAGATAGGAATGTGCGCTTTTTCCAACTGCGTAAAGGCAACATCGGTAAAGCTGCCTCAGAGTCTTATTACTCTTGAAACGAATTGTTTTGAGGACTGTGACAGCCTTGAAAGTATAGAGATCCCAAGCGGAGTTGAAACTATAGGCTCGTATTGCTTAAAGAACTGCAATAATCTGAAAAGAGTTGTCGTGCGCAGTCAGACCTGCAAGTTCGTAGGCGGTAAAGACACCATAAGCAATGATACCGCCAACAGAAACAATAAGTACACAGGCGTTATCGTGGGATATCCCGGCTCTACAGCTGAGGCTTACGCCAACAAGAGCGGCTATAAATTTGAGAATATAAACAGCAGCACTCCTCCGACTACTACCAAAGCAACGACTACGACAACGACGACAACGACTACCACGACTACCACGACCACAACGACTACCACCACAACAACAACTACTACAACAACAGCGACAACTACCACAACAACACCTAAGATAAGCATCGGTATAAGCAAGAAGGTCATCAAGGTGGGCGAGACTGCTGACGTTTATACAGACGGCTGGACAGTCAAGAGCGTGGAGTCGTCTGCACCTTCCGTTGCTGAGGCAACAGCAAAAACCGTAAAGGGCATATCAGCAGGTACTGCAACAATAACCTTCTACACCAACGAGGGCTATAAAACACAGATAACTGTCACTGTTACAGGCGAAGACGGCTTTAAGCTCGGCGATGTTGACGCAAACGGCGCAGTAAACGCTGTTGACGCAAGCTATGTTCTTGCAGAATACGCAAGCACATCTACAAATCATGCTCCGAGCTTTGCAGAAGAGCAGGCTGCGGCGGCAGATGTAAACAAGGACAGCGCAGTAAATGCTGTTGACGCTTCATATATCCTCTCTTATTACGCTTATAATTCAACAGGCACAGGCGATAAGAAGTCCTTTGAGGACTACATGAAGCAGAACTGAGCCTTTGACGCTATCGAAATGGAGAGGTATCGATGAAGAGAATATTAGCTGCCGTTATGGCAGCAGTAATGAGTATATCCGCAGGAATATCCGCGCCTAAGTCTGTTTCTGTGGCGGTTTCTCCTCAGATGAACATAATCGAGGACAGCAGAGTGGAGGAATCGGGCAAATGCGGCGTTGACGCCTACTGGGAGCTCAGCGGAGACAGACTTGTCATCACGGGAAACGGCGAAATGGGCTACTGGGATACTCCTGACCGCACCCCGTGGGGAAAGATAAGGGACAGGATAGGCTCAGTAGAGATAGGCGAGGGCATAACCAGTGTGGGAACCTGCGCTTTTGCAAGCTGTACAAGGATATCCTCGGTAAAGCTGGCGAGTACGGTAACTGACCTGAATATGAGCTGCTTTGAGGAGTGTAAAAGCCTTGGCAGTATAGAGCTGCCTGCTTCTGTGGCGGTTATCGGTCTGAACGCATTCAAAGCCTGTTCTGCACTGAGGAATGTGACAATACGCAATCAAAGCTGCCGTATCATAGGCGGCAAGCCAACTATTTCAAACAGCGCATCTATAGGACAGTCCTCATACGGCGGTTCTATAAGCGGCTACAAGGGCTCGTCTGCGGAGTCATATGCTTCAAAAAACGGCTATAATTTCATTTCTCTGGGCGATGCGCCTGCAACAACAGCGCCTCCGCCCAAGACTTCAACAACTACTGCAAAGCCCACAACGACCACAACTACTTCAACAACATCTACTACTACAAAAAAGACAACTACTACCACGAAAAAGACTACTACAACTACCAAAAAGACCACAACAACGACTACAACGACCACTACCACCACAACTACAACAACTACTACAACCTCCACAACGACTACTACAGCACCCTATGTGGTCAGTGTAAGTGCGAAGATAGACATCGGCAGCTACCCCACCAAGACTGTCTACACGGTTGGCGACGAGCTTGACCTCAGCGGCGGCGTTCTGCTCCGCTCCTACAGGGAGTTCTACAGCGACGGCAGCTATCAGGATACGGTTCTTGAGCCTGTGACGATGAAAAACGCTTCATACAGAATGAACCATATCAATATCAGCAAGTCTGATTTTGACAGCAGCAAGGCGGGAGTCTGCACCATTTCCGTGATGTACTATTATCAGGACTCTATAGCCTCTACTGATTTCGAGGTAGAGGTAAGACAGCCTGAAACGACTACAACCGTCACCGAAACTACCACAACTGAGACGACTACTGCCACGACTACCACGGCTGTACCGACAACTACAGAGACTACCACGACAGAGGTGCGCGTTATAAGCGTAAGCGCAAAGCTGGATATCGGCAGTCTGCCCTACAAGACTACATACACCATAGGCGACGAGCTCGACCTCAGCGGCGGTACTGTGCTCCGCTCATACAGGGAGTTCTACAGCGACGGCAGCTACAAGGATACGGTGCTTGAGCCCCTCAGCATGACGGAGGCTTCATACAGAAGAAACCGCGTGAATATCGTAAAGTCTGACTTTGACAGCCTTAAGGCAGGTACTCAGACCATATCCGTAAGCTATTACTATCAGGATTCCATTGCATATGCCGAATTCAAGGTGGAGGTAAATCCTGCCGTTATTACTGCATCTACAACTGCTGAGGAGCAGATAATCACCACAACTACGGCTAAGGACAACCGCTTCACTGCGAGAGTCGAGGTAATGGAGCTCCCTTATAAAATAGTATATACCGTTGGCGAGCAGCTGCAGCTTGCAGGACTCAGAGTGAATGTATACCATACCTACGGTGAAAACGAGGAGCTCATCAACAAGAACGAAGAGGTCATCGCCTTCCCCGAAAAGTATGAGGTAACAGGCTATGATAATAACAGAGTCGGACCGCAGCGCTTAAAGCTCAACTACAAGGTGTATAATGAAGCAGTGGCAGAGTGGGTAACGGCTTCTGCTGATTTTGAGGTAAGAGTTGAGGAGACCACCACGACTTCCACAACAACAACTTCAACGACAACGGAGACGACGACTACAACTACCGTGCCTGTTGTTTATGAGCTGGAAATGGAAATTGTCGAGAAGCCTCATAAACTGGATTATGACCAGAATGATACAGCAATAGAGCTTTACGGAATGAAAATAGACCTGTGGCGCGTAGGCAGTGACGGTTCAAGAGAGAAGCTTCTTGACAGGAGACCGATATATGAGCTGCCGTTTGGCTATAGTTATTCTGTAATGGATCTCAACAAGGACGACATAGGATTCCAGCGGATAACTGTAATAGTCTATGTCAATGACGCTGATCGTGTGAATTATAAAGAGAACTTCGGCTGGGCTACATTCTATATTAGGTATGAGCCTGTGACAACAACAACGACAACTGCCACAACTACAAGCACTACCACTACTACTACAACTACAACAACCACAACAACTACTACATCAACAACCACCACTACTACATCGTCAACGACTTCAACTACTACCACCACAAAGCCAAGAACTACAACGACTACCACTGCTGCGCAGCCGAAGACTACGACAACTACAAAGCTTACGACTACAACGGTCACCACAACGGCTCCCATTACTACCACAACAGTTCCTCAGCCTTCTAAGGTGAAGCTGGGCGACGTAGACGGCGACGGAAAGGTAAATGCTGTAGACGCAAGCTATATCCTTACAGAGTACGCAAGCACCTCTACAGGTCATCAGCCAAGCTTTGACAAGGATAAGCGCGAGGCGGCTGACGCAGACTTCAACGGAAAGGTAAATGCAGTGGACGCTTCTATAGTTCTTTCCTATTACGCTTACCGCGGAAGCGGCGGAACTATCGCTGATATGAGAGAATGGCTGAAATAATAGCTAAGTCTCAAGGTCTAAATTACAGACAATAATAGGAAAAATCACGAAAAACAATTAAAAAGGACGGCTTTTTAAGGTATCCCCTTGACAAGCCGCCTTTTTTTAGGGTATAATAATCAATGCGCGGATTCTATACCCTTTTATAGGTATATGCGCACTATATTTAATGAAAAGGAGGAAAAATATGCCTACATTTAACCAGCTCGTACGTAAGGGAAGAAAGGATCTTGAGACAAAGTCTACAGCTCCTGCTCTCCAGAAGGGCTACAATGCTAAGAAGAAGACTCAGATCGACCTCAGCTCACCTCAGAAGAGAGGCGTTTGCACAGCTGTAAGAACTGCTACACCTAAGAAGCCTAACTCAGCTATGAGAAAGATCGCCAGAGTTAAGCTCACAAACGGCTACGAAGTAACTTCTTACATTCCAGGTATCGGTCACAACCTTCAGGAGCACAGCGTCGTTCTTATCAGAGGCGGACGTGTTAAGGATCTCCCTGGTGTGCGTTACCACATCATCAGAGGTACTCTCGATGCTCAGGGCGTTGCTAACCGTAATCAGGCTCGTTCCAAGTACGGTGCAAAGAAGCCTAAGCAGAAGTAAGATACTTCTCATCAGTCAGCGGCTGGCTGTATAAACAATGCCGTTCATTCATTAATATAGGATAACTACTACCGCAGGGTAATGCGGAGATCATATAGATTAGTTCGATTGATCCTCTGCATTGGCTCCTGACACACCTGTCGGCGAAGCAATCGCCTATCAGGCAGTAACCGACAAGGTTTGAGTACCTATGAATTCATTAATCTATATGAAGGAGGGAAGCGAAAATGCCAAGAAGAGGTAAAATCGCAAAGCGTGATGTATTACAGGATCCTGTATACAATTCAAAGCTCGTTACACGTCTTATCAACAATATCATGTTAGACGGTAAGAAGGGCGTAGCGCAGAAAATAGTTTACGGTGCATTTGAGATCGTAGCTGAAAAGACAGGCAAGGACGCTCTTGAGGTGTTCCAGCAGGCTATGGAAAATATCATGCCTGAGCTTGAGGTAAAGGCTCGCCGTCTCGGTGGTGCTACTTACCAGGTTCCTATGGAGGTTCGTCCTGAGAGACGTCAGACTCTCGGTCTCCGCTGGATCACAAAGTATTCCAGAGAGAGAAACGAGAAGACTATGAAGGAAAGACTCGCAGGTGAGATACTCGACGCTCTCAACGGCACAGGCGGTGCTTGCAAGAAGCGTGACGATACTCACAAGATGGCAGAGGCAAACAAGGCGTTTGCTCACTACCGCTGGTAAGCGTCTTTGTAAAAGGAGTAAATTATGTCAAGAGATTGTTCACTTGAAAATACAAGAAATATCGGCATAATGGCCCACATCGACGCAGGTAAGACCACTACCACAGAGCGTATCCTTTTCTACACAGGTGTTAACCACAAGATCGGTGAAACACACGAAGGTTCCGCTACTATGGACTGGATGGAGCAGGAGCAGGAGAGAGGTATCACAATTACTTCCGCTGCTACTACTTGCTACTGGGCAGGCCACAGACTTAATATCATCGACACTCCTGGCCACGTTGACTTTACAGTTGAGGTTGAGCGTTCACTCCGTGTACTCGACGGCTCTGTAACAGTTCTCTGTGCTAAGGGCGGTGTTGAGCCACAGTCTGAAACCGTTTGGAGACAGGCTGATAACTATAAAGTACCCCGTATGGCTTATGTAAATAAGATGGACATTATGGGTGCTGATTTCTATCATGTTATCGACATGATGAAGGACAGACTCAAGTGTAATGCCGTTCCGATCCAGCTCCCTATCGGTGCTGAGGACTCATTCAGAGGTATCATCGACCTCGTTGAGATGAAGGCTTACATTTATACAAACGATCTCGGTACAGATATCAAGGTCGAGGATATCCCCGACGATATGAAGGAGATCGCTCAGAAGTACCACGATGAAATGGTCGAGCATGTTGCTGAGCAGGACGAAGCCCTCATGGAGAAATACTTCGAGGAAGGCGAGCTTACTCAGGAAGAGATCAAGACCTGCATCAGAAAGGCTACTATTGCTAACCACATGGTTCCTGTAACCTGCGGTACTTCATATAAGAACAAGGGCGTTCAGAAGCTCCTCGATGCTATCATCGACTATATGCCTTCTCCGCTCGACGTTCCTGCTATCAAGGGCGTAAACCCTGATACAGAAGAGGAAGAGGACAGACCTTCTTCTGATACAGAGCCATTCTCAGCTCTCGCATTCAAGATCGCTACTGACCCATTCGTTGGTAAGCTTGCGTTCTTCCGTGTATACTCAGGTGTCGTAAATCAGGGCGATACAGTTCTCAACGCTACAAAGGACACTAAGGAGCGTTTCGGCCGTATCGTTCAGATGCACGCTAACCACAGAAAGGACCTCACAACTGTTTACTCAGGCGATATCGCTGCAGCTGTTGGTCTCAAGAATACAACCACAGGTGATACACTCTGTGATGAAAAGCACCCGATCATTCTCGAATCCATGGAATTCCCAGAGCCTGTTATCCAGCTCGCTATCGAGCCTAAGACAAAGGCTGGTCAGGAAAAGATGGGTATCGCTCTCGCAAAGCTTGCTGAAGAGGATCCTACCTTCAAGACATGGACAGACGAAGAGACAGGTCAGACTATCATCGCCGGTATGGGTGAACTTCACCTCGATATCATCGTTGACCGTCTCCTCCGTGAGTTCAAGGTAGAGGCTAATGTAGGTGCACCTCAGGTTGCTTACAAGGAAACTATCAAGGGCAGCGCAGACATCGACTACAAGTACAAGAAGCAGTCCGGTGGTTCAGGTCAGTACGGTCACGTTAAGATCCGTGTTGAGCCTAACGAGTCAGGTAAGGGCTACGAGTTCAAGAACGCCGTTGTCGGCGGTTCTATCCCCAAGGAGTATATCCCTGCTGTTGACGCAGGTATCCAGGGCGCTATGAAGGCCGGTATCCTTGCTGGCTACGAAGTAGTTGACGTTAAGGTTGAGCTTTACGATGGATCATACCACGAAGTTGACTCGTCAGAAATGGCATTCAAGATCGCCGGTTCTATCGCTTTCAAGGAAGCTCTCAAGCAGGCTAACGCAGTTCTCATGGAGCCTGTTATGAAGGTTGCAGTTATCGTTCCTGATGATTACCTCGGAACAGTTATCGGTGACCTCAGCTCTCGTCGTGGACAGATCCAGGGACAGGAGTCAAGATCAGGTTCTATCCAGGTCGACGCTCTCGTACCTCTTTCAGAAATGTTCGGTTATACTTCAGACCTCCGTTCCAACACACAGGGACGCGGTCAGTATACTATGGAGCCCCACAGCTATGAGGAAGTTCCAAAGAGCATCGCTGAAAAGATCATGGCTAACAGAGCTAAGAACTAATTGCTTATTCCGCCCGTTTTATGCGGAAACTTGTGTAAAACGGGCAAAATTTACAAAATCATGTGGTTCAGCTAATATTTTTTTACTGAAACACTTGAATTTAACAAAATAATCTGGTATAATAATATATACAGATTTCTGAAATCTATTCTAAGGAGGAATTTTCCAATGGCTAAGGCTAAATTTGAAAGAACTAAACCCCATGTAAACATTGGTACAATCGGACACGTTGACCACGGTAAGACTACTCTTACTGCTGCTATCACAAAGACTCTCGCTTTGAAGGGTCAGGCTCAGTATGAGGCTTACGATATGATCGATAAGGCTCCAGAAGAGAGAGAGCGTGGTATCACAATCAATACAGCTCACGTTGAGTACGAGACAGACAAGCGTCACTATGCTCACGTTGACTGCCCTGGTCACGCTGACTACGTTAAGAACATGATCACTGGTGCTGCTCAGATGGACGGCGCTATCCTCGTTGTTGCTGCTTCTGATGGCCCTATGGCTCAGACAAGAGAGCACATCCTTCTCGCTCGTCAGGTTGGCGTTCCTGCAATCGTTGTATTCATGAACAAGGCTGATCAGGTTGACGACGAAGAGCTCCTCGAGCTCGTTGAGATGGACATCCGTGACCTTCTCTCAAGCTATGACTTCCCTGGCGATGATACTCCTATCATCAAGGGTTCTGCTCTTAAGGCTCTCGAAGCTCCAGATGATCTTAGCGATCCTGCTTACAAGCCAATCCTCGACCTCATGGACGCTGTTGATGAGTTCATCCCAAGCCCTGAGAGAGACGATGCTAAGCCATTCCTTATGCCTATCGAGGATACTATGACAATTTCCGGTCGTGGTACTGTTGTTACAGGTAGAGTAGAGCGTGGAAAGCTCAACGTAAACGAGCCTGTTGAGATCGTTGGTCTTTCTGACGAGAAGCTCAACACAGTTGTTACAGGTCTTGAAATGTTCAGAAAGACTCTTGACTTCTGTGAGGCTGGTGATAACGTTGGTGCTCTTCTCCGTGGTATCACAAGAGATCAGGTTGAGCGTGGACAGGTTCTCTGTAAGCCAGGCTCAATTCACCCACACACAAAGTTCAGCGGTCAGGTTTACGTACTGAAGAAGGAAGAGGGCGGCCGTCATACTCCTTTCTTCAACAACTACAGACCTCAGTTCTACTTCAGAACAACTGACGTTACTGGTGTTGTATCTCTCCCTGCTGACAAGGAAATGTGTATGCCTGGCGATAACGTTGCTATGGACGTTGAGCTCATCACTCCTATCGCTATCGAAGAGGGACTCCGTTTCGCTATCCGTGAGGGTGGTAGAACAGTTGGTTCAGGCGTTGTTACAAAGATCAACGAATAATCTTTGATACTTTAATTATCAACGACTTTAGGCGGTCGTGCCAAGTGGCATGACCGCCTTTTTACATAATATCAATACAAAAGGCAGGGTACAAACATGGAATATGTTCTTCAGACTCAGCAGCTTTGTAAAAAATACGGAAAATTCAACGCTCTCACCGATTTTACCATAAATGTTCCCAAGGGCTCTATCTACGGTATGGTCGGAAGAAACGGCGCAGGCAAAACTACCCTTATCCGTATAGTTACGGGGCTGAATAATCCGTCCTCGGGAGAGTTCACTCTCTTCGGGACAAAGAATACCGACGCTGATATACTTGCAAAGCGCCGAAAAATAGGCGCTGTTGTTGAAACTCCGTCACTTCACCCCGAAATGTCCGCAAAGGACAACCTTATACAGCAGACCAAGGCACTGGGTATCTCAGATGAAAAGCTGGACGAGATACTAAAGCTTGTGGGACTTTCAAATACAGGGAAGAAAAAGGCTAAGCACTTTTCTCTCGGTATGCGCCAGAGACTTGGCATCGCCTTTTCACTGGTGGGCGATCCCGAGTTTCTCGTTCTTGACGAGCCTATCAACGGTCTCGATCCGCAGGGTATCATGGAGGTCCGCGAGATGATACTCAAGCTCAACCGCGAAAAGGGTATAACTATCCTTATCTCCAGCCATATCCTTGACGAGCTCTCACGTCTTGCCACACATTACGGCTTTATCGAGCAGGGACGCTGTATCAAGGAAATGAGCGCCGATGAGCTTGAAAAGGTGAGCCGCCGTTCGCTCCACATAAATGTCAGCGATACTCGGCTGCTTGCGGAAGTTCTTGATGGTATGAAGGCTGAATACAGGATATACTCGCCGAATGAAGCGGATATATTCACTCCGATGCAGGTAACTCCCCTTGTTCTTGCGCTGAACGAGAAGAACTGTTTTGTTAATTCCATGTCCGAGAGCCACGAGAGCCTCGAAAACTACTTCATGGGACTTGTAGGAGGTGTTCGCAATGGCTAATTTACTGGCAGAAGGCTACAGACGACTTTTCAAGGGAAAGAGATTTTACATTGTAATGGCGGTCATGGCGGCTATCCCAGCGCTGTTTGCTTTGCTTTACAGTGCTTCCAACAGCTTTATGGAAGCGGCTTCAAGACAGGACGGCGAGGCGGCTGAGATATTCGCAGATATGAGAAGCTACGCAGACGACCTGCTTTTCAGCCATACAGGCGTAATGGTGCTTCTTGTGGGAATCACCGCAGGTATGCTTATTGTTCAGGATTTCAGAAACAATACCATAAGAAACAAGATAATCGTCGGTCATTCAAGGACTGAAATATACCTTGCAAATCTCATCGTTTCACTGACGGTCATGATGATATACGAGGTAGTATATCTTGTTGTTGCCCTCGCTTTCGGCGGACTTTTGCTGGGCTTCAGGGATTTCCCGAACACGGATATAATAGTGAATATGCTTCTTGTACTGCCTATAGAGATAGCAATGACCTCGCTGATAGTGTTCCTATGCACATCTATGAAGAACGTAGGCGGCTTCGTGCTCTCAATCAGTATGCATTACATCGTGTCAATGTTCTCGCTGGCACTTCTGCTTCTTCATAAGCACCCGAAGATAATGGAGATAGTAAAGGAAGCCGTTCCGTCCTATCAGATGGACCTTATCGGCAATGGACCTATACCAGAGCACTGGCTGAGAATGATACTGTTTATGTTTGGCATCACTGTGATATCAACAATAGGAGGAATACTTATCTTCAAGAAATCAGACCTTAAATAAGTATGATTTGTAGGGACGACCATTGTTCGTCAGTGGATTTAGATGATATTATAATAGCCGATGTGTAGGGGGCGATGCCTACATCGCCCCGAGGGCGGCGTCCCCTACATTAAAAAGCCCGAAAGCATATGCTTTCGGGCTTTGTTTCGTTATTATTCACCGTTGCCTTCGGCTGGCTGTTCAGCAGGCTGCTCAACAGGCGGCTCGGGCGGGTTAGTTACGGGTTCGGGCGGATTTGTTACTGGCTCAGGCGGTGCTGTAGGTGCCTGTGTTGTAGGCTGAGGTGCCTGAGTTGTTACTGCAACAGTTGTTGCAGCTGCTTCTGTAGTAGCAGGTGCAGCTGTTGTCGGTGCAGCAGTGACTGTATTTGCAGAAACGTAGTAGACTGTGAGCTTCTTGCCGCTCTTGTTGTTGAAAGTCGAGTTAGGTGTAACGGTCTTGCCGTCAACCTGTAAGCCGACGATGGAATTTGCCTTGCCGTAGGAGTCCTTTGACTCTACGAACTGATAGTTATGGTCATGGATACCTGCCTTGTCAAGAGCGTTCTTGTACTGCTCCATGGTAAGTCCCTGATAATCGGGGATAGTAGCGGTTTCCTTGCCCTTGCTGACCTTTATCTTGATAACGTCGCCCTGTGCTATCTTTTCGCCGGCTTCAACGCTCTGCTCGAAGATAACATCGTTGTCGTAATCGTTATTATACTCATAATCAGCGTCGAGAACGAAGTCTTCCTTGTATTTGTCCTTGGTAAGCGAATAGAACTGCTTGACCAGATTCGGCATTACGATGTTCTTTTCCTTGGTGGACTCCTTGTTGTCGTCCACAACCTTATCCGAAACTGACGATGAACGTCTGCTGCTGGACATGGTGGATTCCTGCTCGGGCGGAACGATGAGCTTGTAGAAGATAACGCCCAGTATCATCATAATGGCGAGGAACAGGAGAGCAACGATTATCGGTACCTTTATCCTGTCCACGGTATTTATTTTTTCGTAGCTGTAGCTGTCATCGCGGCGTGGCTTCTTGTATACGGGAGCGCTGCGCTCGTGAATGACATTCTGGGGATTTTCGTGCTGATATACAGGCTGCTGGGGAGCTTCGTGCAGTGCGGAAGCGGCTGTATTGCCTATACCGCTGCCCAGAAGAACAGTGCTTGTATTGTCGAGAAGCTCTTCATCGTCCTCGGCAGGCTGCTCAAAGAGCTTTGTTACCAGCTCGGTGATAGTCTGTATACGGTCTCTGCCGTTGAGATTCATGCCCTCCATGATAACTCTTGACACATGGCGCGGAATGCGTGAATCCAGCATATGAGGCTCGTGGAGGTCGTCGTGGTTCTGACGGCTCATAGAGTCAACAGGCATACAGCCTGTGAGAGCTCTGTAGAGGAGTGCGCAGACTCCGTAAACGTCAGTCCATGAACCCTGACGGCTGCTGCTGCTTGCGGAATACTGTTCGGGAGCAGCATAGCCCTTGAAGAGCTCATATTCCAGACCTGCATTTGCAGTTCTGACAGCGGAAACGCAGAAGCCGAAGAGCTTGAGCTCGCCCTTATCGGTGATGTAGACTGTATCGGGGCTGATAGCGCGGTGGATTATGCCTGCGTTATGGAGAATGCCGATGGTGGTGAACAGGGGAGGGAATATCTTGGAGACCTGCTCCCAGCTGAGCTCGCCTGCATTTTCCTTGAGGTAGTCCAGTATCTTAACGCCCTCGATGTATTCAAAAATGGTATATGTGGTGTTGTTCTCGGCGAACATATCCAGCACAGGCGGAATATTCGAGTTGTTGCGGAGTCTCGCAAGAGACTTGTTGAGCTCGGTATACTCAGCCATGAAAGCCTTGTACTTGGCAAGGTTATTGTAATTTACGCTGATTATCGCCTTATTCTTGACACGGGTGCAGAGGTTAATAGGCATATACTCTCTTATGAGCACCTTTTTGCCTGTTGTTGTATCAGCGCCGATATAGGTCGCACCCTCGCCGTTGTATTCCAGAAGAACACCGCAGAGGTATTTGCTATGGAGTATCGTACCTGGTGGGACATACATGGGGTTATGTTCATCTGTTTCCACGTATCCGCAGGACGGACAAACGTGCATAGACTCGTCATACTTTTCCATGCATCTGTTGCAAAATTTACTATCTCCCAAAGCAGTTCCTCCTCCTAAAAGTAGTCAATGCACAAAATAGGCATCATATCTATTTTAGCAAGAAAAACGGAAATTGTCAACTGTTTGGAGGCGAATAATCCGCGATACTGTGAATTTGTATTTTTTTTGTAATAATTTCACGGGAGATTTTTCTCATTTGTAATAATTTAGTGATTAGTGCTTAGTGAGCAGCAAGGAAGCGACTACTACTCTCTGATTTCTAATTACTACTTACTAAAAAGAGTCATAAAGAAGATTTACTTCTTTATGACTCTTTTTCTTACAGATTACCGCTGTTTACTGAGAGTATCTTCATTGAGCTGTACTGGAACGTACCGTCCTCTTTTTCGATAAGCTTGTACTCAGCCTGTTTTGCAACGGTCTTTTCCATCCACTGTGGGAGCTCTGCGATATAGTCAACATTGAGAGTATACTCGTTTCCGTTCTTGGTTATGGACTTTATCTCGGGAGCGTAGGTATGTGTGATAGTCTTGACCTTGACGTTGTATGCGCCGTCGGAGTAGTAGAATCTGGACTCCACAGGACCAACGGTAGCGTGCTCAAATGCGGGAAGATTCTCGCCGAAGAGCTCTACTGCGTACTTTTCAACGTCAACATCGGGGATACTTACGGTATCAAGGGTGAGGTCGTACTTTGAGACCTTGCTGTCGTCCATGATTATAGACCATATTGTAGCGGTTATGACCTGCTCGGAGGTGAGCTGTGACGGATTGCTGAATGGCTCTATATCCATGATAGCGGCAGGGTATATCATCTGTGTGAAGCTGTCCTTCTTTACCTCGCCTGATGTGAAGCTTTTTGCGAAGCCGATACCCTTTGCGATAGTAGCTATGATACCGATTATTGCAAAGGCTGTGAGTACCACGCCAAGTACGGTATACAGGCGCTTTTTCTTGGGAGTGTCTGCGAATGTCTCTGCTTCGGAGCTCTCAACGTGCTCGCTTCTCTGAGCGATGAGCTCGGCAGGATCCTCGTCAAGTATCTTCTTGAATGTGGAGGGCTCTTTTTCTGCCTTTTCAGCAGAAGCTTCAGCCTTTTCGGGTTCTGCGGCTGTTTCCTCGGCAGTCTCCTCTATCTCGAACAAGCCCTCGGTGCTGGTAGCTTCGTTGATAGCCTCCTCGTATTCGTCAACAGCAGGAGCCGATTCCTCGGGAACAGCTTCTTCTGCGGCTTCGGGAGCTACAGCGCCCATCTGAGAGCGTCTCATATCAATGACCTGTCTCTGCTTGTCGGGAGAAAGGGCGTCAAAGCGCTCCTTGAGGTCGGGAGTAAGACCGTTGATGATGTCCTCGTCTGTGAGAACCAGTGGCTCAGCGGATCTTTGAGTATTTATATCGGCAATAGCTTCGGCAGCGTCCTCGCGGATATTGTCCAGCATACTGCCTACGGGATCGCTGTAATTATCGGGAGCAGCGTCCTCGGGGTGATTTATAGCGGCGATAGCGGCGTCAATGAGGTCTGTAGCGGAAACTTCGCTGTCATTGTCCTCAAAGAGTCCATCCTCGGGAGCTGTTTCAGCTGCGGTCTCGGGCTTTTCCTCGTCCTTGCCCTTGCTTTTGAGCTTCTTGAAGAAACCGCCTATCTTGCTGGCCTTTTCAGCTTCGGGAGCAGCTTCTTCCGCTGGCTCGGCATGAACTTCTGCTGCTGCTTCGCCGAGAGCTTCTATTGCGGAATCCACTTCATTCTCGGCAGCGGAGGAATTAACGATTATCTCCTCTGCAAGAGAAACGGGAGCACTTTTTTCAGCTTCTTCTGCAAGGCGGCGCATTTCCTCAGCCTGACGCTGTTTTTCAGCTTCTTCGGCAAGTCTGCGCTGCTCTTCTTCCTCAGCGAGACGAGCCTGTCTTGCCATTTCCTCAGCCTTTTGCTGCTTTTCAGCCTCTATCTGAGCGATACGGCGCTGTCTTTCGGCTTCTTCCTCAAGTCGTGCCTGCTCAGCAGCCTCTGCGAGTCTGCGCTGGCGTTCGGCTTCTTCAGCCTCGCGTGCCAGACGGCGCTGTTCAGCTTCTTCTGCAAGGCGCTGTCTCTCTGCGGCAGCCTCGGCAGCTCTGCGGGCTCTTTCAGCGGCTCTCTGCTCCTCGGCAGCGTTTTCGGCAGCTATCCTTGCCTGTCTTTCGCGTTCCTGTTCCTCGCGGCGGAGCGCTTCGTAGTCGGGCAGTTCGCCTGTTATAACTATCTTCTTTTTCTTGACGGGCTTTGGCAGCTCCTCAGTCATGGGAACTGTGTCGAACACCCTTGTTACCTCGGCAGAAGCTTCGGTATGCATCACCTCGTCGATGATGTTGGGGACCTCCTCGGGCTCTGCTTCGGAAACAGGCTCGGGGACAGGTATATCCTGTGACGGCGGAGCAAATTCCCATACAGCAGGGGGCGTGTCATCGTGGACAACAGGCTGTTCCTCTATATGGTGCTTTTCCTCCTCGAGAGCGTGGAGCAGGTCATCGACGGACATATCGTCGAATTTGCTTTTTCTTGCAGCTCTCGGAGTATTATGGCTTCTTGCAGGAGTGCTTCCGCTGCTTCCGCCGCCGTCCATAAGGCTGTTGAGCATATCGTCAAGATCTTTTCTAATAGCCATTTCGACCTCCAAAAATCAAATAAAATGCTGTATTTATCTTATCTGACCGTTACCGTTTATCAGATATTTTACTGTAGTAAGTTCTGTAAGCCCCATAGGACCTCTTGCGTGGAGCTTCTGTGTAGAAATGCCTATTTCTGCTCCGAAGCCGAATTCACCGCCGTCGGTAAAGCGTGTAGAAGCGTTGACGTAAACTGCCGCAGCGTCTACCTGCTTCTGGAATTTCTGAGCGCTTTCCAGTGAGCTTGTAACTATGCACTCGGAATGACGGGTGCTGTATTTTCTTATATGAGCGATAGCCTCGTCGATATCGTCAACGACTTTTATTGCTATGATGAAATCGTTGAACTCTGTAGCGTACTCGGTCTCTGTAGCCTTTTCAACGCTGTCCCCGAGGATAGCGATAGTTCTGTCACAGCCGTAGATCTTCACATCGTGCTTCTTGAATCGCTCTGCTATCATTGGCAGGAACTTGTCCGCGATATCTTTGTGAACGAGAAGGCTCTCGATAGCGTTGCATACGGAAGGACGCTGAGTCTTGGCGTTGTCGGTTATCTCCACAGCCATATCAAGGTCTGCGGAGGCGTCAACGTAAACGTGGCAGTTGCCTGCGCCTGTCTCGATAACAGGTACGGTAGCGTTCTTTACTACAGCCTGTATGAGGTTCGCGCTGCCTCTTGGGATAATAACGTCAACGTAGCCGTTGAGACGCATGAGCTCTGTGGTAGTCTCACGGTCTGTCTTTTCGATGACCTGTATCATATCAGCAGGGAGCCCAGCCTCCTCGATAGCCTTGCGCATGATGTTTCCGAGGCAGATATTGGAGTTTATAGCCTCCTTGCCGCCCTTTAATATGACCACATTGCCTGCCTTTAAGCAGAGAGCAGCTGCGTCAACTGTAACATTTGGGCGTGACTCGAAGATGATACCGATAACTCCGAGAGGTACTCTTGTCTTGATTATCTGCAAGCCGTTGGGACGGTTTCCGCCGCCTATTATCTCGCCGATAGGATCAGCAAGAGCGATAAGCTCGTCAACGCCCTTGGCGATGCCCTCGATACGCTTTTCGTCAAGCTTGAGTCTGTCCTGCTTGGCTTCGGTCATGCCGTTAGCCTTTGCGTTGGCGATATCCTTGGCGTTCGCGGCTATGATGAGCTCCTTGTTTGCAAGGAGAGCCTTTGATATAGCTGCGAGAGCGTTATTTTTAAGTGAAGTTGAAGCGCTTGCCGCAGCTGCCTCGGCAGCCTTGGCTCTTTTGCCCAGTTCCTCTGTATAACTCATATTTACACCTCTTGTATGTAGATTTTTGTATCATTCAGTCTTGAACCATTCCAGTTCGGCTGCGGGAATTACCGTATAATCGCCTGCTTTGCCGCTCTGTCTGAGGTAAACGTTCCTTATCCCTGCCTGTATGATGTGTCTTGCACACAGTGGGCAGGGCTTTGCTTTGTGTACAGAGCCGTCCTCAGGATTTACGCCTGTAAGGTAAAGGTCTGCACCCACGGTCTGCTCCCGTGAGCAGTTCAGCAGGGCGTTTGCCTCTGCATGGACAGCCTTGCACATGGCATAGCCGTCGCCTTGATGAAGATCAAGTGGTATCCTCGGACATTCGCCCGTATCACAGCAGTTCTCCATACCTCTCGGCGAGCCATTGTAGCCAGTGGCTATAACAGCGTCGTTTTTTACTATAACAGCGCCGTATTTTCGCTTTAAACAAGTGCTCCTGTAGGCGAATACCTCGGCGCAGTTAAGATAAGTGTCGATTTTTGAAACGCGCTCTGAGCCCTTTGATATTACCATGGTAAACCTCTGTTGCTTAGTATTGCGACTTGAAAAGAGTACCTATCTCCTTGTCCTCAAAGAGGTCGTAGAGCTTTTCGGGGTCTCTTCCGTTCATTATTATCATGTCGATGCCTGCGTTTGTAGCTATCTTAGCGGCGTTTATCTTGGTGGACATACCGCCTGTGCCCAGACTTGTACCTGCGCCGCCTGCCATAGCCTCTATCTCGGGAGTTATCTTCTCAACGAGAGGTATTGGCTTTGCGTTGGGATTTTCACGGGGATCGCCGTCGTAGAGAGCGTCGATGTCGGAGAGTATCAGAAGCAGGTCAGCTCCCGAAAGCTCTGCGACCAGAGCGGAAAGTGAGTCGTTCTCGCCAATTTCAAGCTCCAGCTCATCTATAGCAATGGTATCGTTTTCGTTGACTATGGGGATAACGTCCATGCCTACCAGCGATTCTACGGTAGTGCGGAAGTTCTCGCAGTGGCTTGGATTGTTGATTATTGCCTTTGTGAGCAGTATCTGCGCCACGGTAACGCTGTATTTAGCGAACATATCGTCGTAAACGTGCATGAGCTCGCACTGACCGATAGCGGCAACAGCCTGCTTGGTCTTGGTATCCTTTGGCTTTTCGGGAAGTCCCAGCTTTCCTGCGCCCAGACCTACAGCTCCAGAGGATACCATGATTATCTCACGTCCCGAGTTGTGGAGGTCGGAAATAACGCGGACCAGATTGGTCATGCGGCGTATATTGAGCTTGCCCGTCTTGTGGGCGAGGGTAGATGTGCCCAGCTTTATGACGATACGCTGTTTTTCGGATATATTTCTCATAGTTCTGACTTCTTTCAGTTGACTTTGTTTTTCGGTGAGCCGTTCTGCCAAGCCCTGATGTTATCGCATACGATATCCACAAGGCGCTGTCTTGTCTCCAGCGGAGCCCATGCGGTGTGAGGAGTGATAACGCAGTTTTTTGCGCCCTTTAACGGCGTATCGGGAGACATTGGCTCCTTTACCAGCACGTCGAGGTATGCGGCGGCTATCTTTCCGCTGTTGAGAGCTTCTGCAAGGTCTGCCTCGTTCACTACTCCGCCGCGTGATGTATTCACCAGCATAGCAGAGGGCTTCATATGTGAGAGGAGCTCCTTGTTGATGATGCCTGCGGTCTTGTCCGTGAGAGGGCAGTGGAATGTGAGAACATCGGCTTTTTCTGCGGCTGTGAAAAGGTCAGTGACCTCGTATGGGCAGTCCTTTGGCTGAGTTCTTGTGCTTACCACGATGTTCATGCCGAATGCCGAGCCTATCTCGGCTACTTTTCTGCCGATAGATCCGAAACCCACTATGGAGAGAGTCTTGCCTGCAAGCTCCGAGGTGGGGACAGGGAAGTAAGAGAACGCAGGAGAGCGCTCCCATTCGCCGTTTTTTACGGCAGTATCGTAGTCTCTTACGCGGCTGAAGCGGTCAAGTATGTATGCGAAGGTCTGCTGAGCTACGGCGTTTGTGGAATACTGACCTGCATTGCAGACAGCTATGCCCTTCTGTGCGGCATAGTCTATATCCACGTTATTGAAGCCTGTAGCGAAAAGACCTACATATTTTATGTTTGGGCAGGCGTCCATTACTTCCTTGGTAATGAGCACCTTGTTGCAGAGGACTATGTCTGCGTCGCCGATATTAGCGGCAGTCTCCTCGGGCTTGGTGAGGGGGATTATCTTCACGTCGCCCAGCTCTTCAAGCTGAGTGGTGGGGATATCGCCGCTGATATTTACGGTATACCAGTCGAGAACAGCTATTTTCACGGCTTATTTCTCCTCGTTTTTCTTAGTGTCAGCAGCTTCCTCAGCCTTTTTCGGCTTGCAGATGAAAGTGGATATCAGTGCTGCGAGAATGAGTATGAGCTCGATGAGTCCGACAGTGTAGAAAAGAGTTTTATTGTCGGATATCCACAATGCCAGAGATATCGGCACGGCAATAGCGAAAATAAGCTGGAAAGGTCTTTTCTGAGTTGCGAATCTGTAGGAAAAGAAAATGACCGATATGATAGCAAGTGCGATATGCATAGAAAAACCGAATGGGAATATTGAGGGGTGCTCAGCGTCGGATATCTGTGCAATAGAATCAAGCATATTTAAAAGGTTCATGATTACTCCGTTCTTCCGTCCGAAAAAGCGCCTTGGCGCAGGGCGGATATATTAAAAGTTGCATAAGTCTGCACATTACAGTATAACACAAACGGCTGAAAAATTCAACTATTCTTTTAAAAAATACACAAAAATTTTATGGCGCACAGTCTCAGATTTTCGGCTGTTTTTAACATAGGGGTTGAATTTGCCGCATATTTAACGTATAATGGTATTTAGTGATTTTTGGAAATTATAGAGTTGAGAGTTGAGAGTGAAGAGTTGAGAGTTTATGTGTTCGCTTCGCTCACATTATTTAAATAATATCGCCGCAGGCGATACCATAACTTTCAATTCTCAACTCTCAACTGAATCTGAATTTACAAGGGGGCAATTTATGATATATATGCTTGAAGATGAACAGGGTATCCGCGATTTCGTGCTGTATGCCCTGAGAAACAGCGGCATGGAGGCAGAGGGCTTCGAGACGCCCAGCGCTCTCCGCGAGGCTATGGCAAGACAGCTCCCCGAGCTGCTGCTCCTTGACAGAATGCTGCCCGAGGAGGACGGTCTGACGGTGCTTAAAAAGCTCCGCAGCGCTCCCGAAACAAGGAAGCTCCCTGTGATAATGCTGACCGCAAAGGACACCGAGCTTGACAAGGTAGAGGGGCTTGACAGCGGTGCCGATGACTACATCGCCAAGCCCTTTGGCATGAGGGAGCTTATGTCCCGTATAAAGGCGCTTCTGCGCCGCACGGCTGATATTCCCTCGGAGATCGAAAAGCTGGAGCTTGCGGGACTGTGTATCTATCCCTCGAAGCATGAGGTGTTTGCCGACGGCGAAAAGGTCGCCCTCACCCTCAAGGAGTACGATATGCTGCTGCTTCTGGTCAAGAACAAGGGGGAGGTCTTCTCCCGTGACAGGCTTCTCCGCGAGATATGGGGCTACGACTTCTCAGGCGAGAGCCGTACCGTTGACGTTCATATAAGGACTCTCCGCTCAAAGCTGGGGAGCTGCGGCGAACTGATACAGACTATCCGCGGCGTTGGCTACAAGGCAGGTGACGGCAGCGATGACTAAGAAAATATTCCTCAGTATCGTGTCTATCTGCGGTATATCGGTGATTTCGGTAATGCTGCTCATTACGGCTCTGATGTATAATAAGGCTGCCGACAGCGCCTCCGAGCAGACTGGCAATGAGGCGAGGCTCATTGCATCGGCTGTGGAAAAGGGCGGCAGCGATTATCTCTTCGATACCGAATTTTCCGAGAATATCCGCGTGACATGGATAGACAGCGGCGGTACGGTAAAATTTGACACCGACAAGGACGCAGATTCCCTTGAAAACCATGCCGACCGTGAGGAGATAGCGCAGGCTCTTCAAACAGGAGAGGGCAGCTCATCACGCTACTCCGAGACAATAATGAAAAAGACCGTGAACCACGCAGTAAGGCTCAGCGACGGCTCTGTTATCAGAGTTTCGGGAGCCCACAGCTCATTTACCGCGCAGTTTTTAAAGCTTATAAATCCAATACTGCTTATCCTTGCGGCAACTGCGCTGTTCTCGGCGCTTTCCGCAAGTGCTGTTTCACGCAATATCGTCAAGCCTATCAACGATATAGACCTTGAACACCCCGACGCGCAGAAGAACTACAAGGAGCTTGCGCCCCTGCTGGAAAAGCTGCGTACTCAGAATCACAAGGTCAGCCGACAAATGGACGAAATACAGAGCAGGCGAGAGCAGTTCAGCCTTATGACCGAGAGCATGAGCGAGGGACTAATAATCGCAGATCCCAAGCTCATGGTGCTTGCCTGCAATACAGCGGCGCTGAAGCTTCTGGGCACAGGCAGCTTCACCATGGGACAGAGCATTTACGCTCTCAATAACTCCGATATTTTTCGCCGCTGTCTGCTGAATGCACTGGGCGGCAGACGCTCCGAGTGTATACTTAGAACAGGCGGCGGTCAGCGCGAGGTCATCGCCAGCCCTGCAAACAGCATAGACATGGTCTGCGGACTGGTGGTATTCATCATGGACGTTACCGAAAAGCAGGAGCTTGAGACCATGCGCCGCGAGTTTACGTCGAATGTGTCCCACGAGCTGAAAACTCCGCTGACTACTATCTACGGCACAGCGGATATGCTTGCAAGCGGTATGGTGCAGCCAGAGGACGTTGCGCAGTTCGGCGGCAATATCCGTGGCGAAGCAGAAAGGCTCATCAACCTTATCAACGATATCATCTCCCTGTCCAAGCTTGACGAGGACTCCGCTCCCCATGAGAATGAGAGCGTTGAGCTCTATTCACTGGCAGAGGAAGTGCTTGGACGTCTGAAGCTCAGCGCCGAGGAAAAGGGCGTGGCTGTTTCACTCACAGGGGAGAAGGTCTCACTTATGGGCAGCAGGACTATCCTCAGCGAGGTGCTGTACAATCTCTGCGACAACGGCATAAAGTACAATGTCATCGGCGGAAAGCTGGACGTGAAGATTTCCCACGCGCCAAAGCGTGCTATAATCACCGTCAGCGATACCGGTATCGGTATACCAAAGCAGCATATCGGGCGTATCTTCGAGCGTTTCTACCGCGTTGACAAGAGCCGCTCACGTAAGATAAAGGGCACAGGTCTGGGACTTTCCATTGTAAAGCACGGCGTTATGTACCACAACGGCACTGTTCATGTGGACAGCGAATCGGGCAAGGGAACTACATTTACCATTGAGCTGCCCATTGAGAAGAAAAACAACGAACAAGGAGAAAATATATGAGCAGGACTATTACTGCCGCAGAGCTGAAAGACTTCGGGGACGCAATGCTTGTGGATATCCGCGACAGCTCCGCCTTTGAGTACGGACATATCAGCGGAGCTGTGAATATTCCGCAGGAGCAGGTGCTTACAGCGGAGCTTCCCCGTGATAAGAAAATAGTGATATACTGCAAAGGCGGTATCATCAGCGGCGATATCGCCGAACAGCTCTGCGACAAGGGCTATGACGCCTACGAGCTGGCAGGGGGCTATGTGGAATGGCTCCGCGGTAAAATGGAGCAGCGTGACGTCACAGAAGCAGTGGAGATGAGCCTGCGTAAGAAGTTCAAGAAGTCCATATGGTGCAAGTTCACCAAGGCTATAAACGAGTACGAGCTGGTACAGCCAAATGATAAGATAGCCGTCTGTATATCTGGGGGCAAGGACTCAATGCTCATGGCGAAGCTCTTTCAGGAGCTGAAACGCCACGACAAGTTCCCCTTCGAGGTGGTGTTCCTTGTTATGGATCCGGGATACAGTCCCGAGAACCGCCGTGTTATCGAGGAAAACGCCCGTTCAATGTCTATACCAGTCCATATTTTCGAGTCGGATATCTTTGACTCGGTATACAATATCGAGAAGAACCCCTGCTACATATGCGCGAGAATGAGGAGGGGCTACCTATACAGTCACGCAAAGGCGCTGGGCTGCAACAAGATAGCTCTGGGACATCATTTCGACGACGTTATCGAGACTATCCTCATGGGTATGCTCTACGGCGGACAGGTACAGACCATGATGCCGAAGCTCCACAGCACCAACTTTGAGGGCATGGAGCTGATAAGACCGCTGTATCTTGTACGCGAGGCTGAGATAAAGCACTGGCGTGACTACAACGACCTGCATTTCATACAGTGCGCCTGCAAGTTCACTGATACCTGCACTACCTGCGAGCCCGACAGCCGTTCCGTGTCAAAGCGTCTGGAGATAAAGAACCTCATAGCTGAGCTGAAAAAGGTGAATCCGCAGGTGGAGAAGAATATCTTCCGAAGCGTGGAAAATGTCAATGTGAATACGGTCATAGCTTATAAGGATAACGAGGGAGTTCACCGTTTCACCGATAGATATTGAGCCTGTAGGGGCGGATATTATCCGCCCCTGCAAATTCTAATTGCTATGCACTAATCACTACTCAATAATTACAGAAAACACCCGAAAGCATAAGCTTTCGGGTGTTTTTGTCATATTTACTGCCAGAATATCAGCAGGTCTTCCGCTCTATCAAGGAACTGCGGACAGTGTCTGATAAGACCGCCGTCGCCTATATCCAGACAAAGCGCCAGCGTGAATATTATAGTTGCCGCCATGGAAACACCTGCAAGGATATATCTGCCCTTGTTTTCGTGAGGCTTATCACAGCCGCGGAATATTCCTAGCATGGTCACAAGGAACAGCATAGGTGTGAAATCAAATAAATAATGGGTAACTATGCCGCCCAGCGACATATCCAGCCATGCTGTTATAAATGATACCGCAAGGCATATCCAGACAAGCTGACGTCTGTTTTTGTCTGACTGCTCCTTTGACTTCTTTCCGAAGGCATAGGGCAGCATGAATGCTCCGAACATGATTACAGGATACATGAGAACTCCGCAGCCTGAGGATATATAGGTATATGCCGTGTAATTCTCCATATATACGGGAGCTGTCTCGATAAACGGGAAAGAATTCCTTAGTCTCGGCAGATGTATGAAATAGTGCAGTATAGTATCGGGGATACGTGCAAGTGAGAGCTTGTTTGCTCCTGCATTGCTGATAGTCAGCTGGTATATCGCACCGAACTGGAATGGCGAATCAAAACGTGCCGCATTGTACTTCATTATAATTACAGCGCCTGCTGCAAGGGGAACTAAAAAGCTTGCCGCAAGGGCTGATCTCCACAGCAGCTTTTCGTTTTTATCAAATAGAACTCGCCAGAAATAGGGAACGAGCACAGCCGCACAAAGGGCTATAGTCGGTCTTGAAGCTGCGCAGAGGGCTAAGGCTGCACCGCTTATGAACAGCAGGAGCGGCTTTAGCTTCTTGTTTTTTGTGTTCAGGGCGGTCATTCCTGAAGCAAGGCACAGCATGATGTAGCACAGTCCTGTTACCGAGGGCAGGGTGTATCGGTCTATGCAGTTTCCCGAGAACCATATGCCTATGGTCGCTGCCGCAGTAGGCATGAGCAGCAGTAAAAGCAGCAGATTCGGCTTGACTTTCAGAAGCTTTATTGCCGAAAGGATAGTCAGGCACATGAAAAGCAGTCCCATTACCATAAAGAAATTGTTAGCCGAAGCCATAGTGGGAATGCCGCCTGTGAGCTTATAATAGGGATAATAGAAGGTCACAACGGGAGCAGCTCCGAAATAGCAGTAATAATGTCCCTTATAGTAGGCGTAATCCCAGAGGAAGTTTACGCCCTTATCGGTTCTTTCGCTGTCATCGTAGATATTATCGAGAGTCTCCAGCGCAGGATCGGCTTTAACGTCGAGATATACCTGACCTTTTATGAAAGCCTTCAAAGTCGCCGCATAGGGATCGTCCAGGTAGTCGGCTTCGGGAGAATATTCACGTATAGTCTGGTCGGGAACGCTGAAAAAATAGCCCGTAAACACTACAAGCAGCATCATTGCCGCAACAGCGATGATATGCGAGTTCTTTCTGCTGTCATAGGTGACCTCGTAGAACCTGTATACCTTTAATGCGATAAGTATCAGTGCTGTTGCAAGCAGTACGAAGAATCGTGTATTGGAGAAAGCGTAGGCAGGCTTGCTCAGGACTCGGATATTGCGGATAATGAGCTTTTTGTCCACGCCGTCAAAGCTTATGATGATACTGCGGAGCTTTCCGTATGGCTTGAAGCTCATGGAAAGCTTTGTATCACAGCAGCTTACGCGCTTGTGCTGGAGCGTATACTCTCGGGAGGAAAGGTTGTCATCAGTGATACTGAGCTTTACCTCAACGGGGGAGATGTCCTTTTCGCCGTCAAGCTCCATTTCGATATCGTTTATATTGTCGGGCAGGTCGGTTAAGGTAAGCTTTGTGTAGCCTGTCAGACTGAGCTCATCTTCATTTTCGGTCTCGCCTGAGCCCGATATCTCTATATCATAAGGTGAGACAGGCTCGTTTACGTATATTGTTCCGAAGCACTTTCCGTTGAATATGAAGACCTCGGCGGCAATGAATATCAAAGCCCATACAGCGGCTCTTTTCAGAAGCTTTGCCGTTTTTTCGCCTGCATAACGGTCGGCTGTCATAGCCGAGAAAGTCAGCAGGCTTACGGCTGTCACAGCAGCAGCGGAAAGACCGCTTTCGCCGTTTATCATATTTGCGGAGGTTACGGCGCAGAGCAGAATAAATACGCAGATGAGCACACAGACTGCACCAACAAGTTTTTTTCGGAATTTTCCCGCAGTTTCAGCGATTTTTTTATCGCCTGCGAATTTCTTCCCGAGAACAGCGTCAGCACCAAATGCAGCGCAGAAGCATATCATCGGGATAACAGCAGATAAAAGCATATTAAGAAGCTCTCCTTTTGAAGATTATAGTGTATCTATTAATTAGACGAATAAAAATGCGAAAACTCTCACCTTTTTTGAAAAAAATTTTTGTACGGCAAAAATTTTGGCAATCAGCGGCAGGCAGGAGAATTATATCTTTTATATTATACGATGATATGGGCAGACAAATCAAGGGGAAAATATTTAGGACTGCATTATTGTGCCTAATTTCGTCAGGTTGTACATAATTTTTCATTGAATAAAAAAGCGGCTTAAAATATTTATAAGCAGAGCTTAGAGATAAAATAGAGAAAAATAGAGATTAATTAGAGATAAATTAGAGGACAATTAGAGGTTGAAATGATATTATATGTATGGTGAGATAAGAGGAAAATGACTTGTATCTCACAAGATAAGAATTAATAAGGATATGTATACAAAAGACAGAAGGAGAGGTAATCAAAATGAAAAGAACTTTAAAGGCAGCAGCTTTATTCAGCGCATTGATGACGCTCAGCTCACTTGCGGGCTGCAGTGACGAAGAACAGCAGCAGGCTGTTAAATTATCAAAGGGAGGATATGTTGAATCGGTAATGGAAGTTGATTCAGATGTATTCTCATTGTCTGAGCTTGAGCTCATTGACAACAAGCTGACCACATTTGACAGTATGTTCTGCAATGAATATGTTATCCCCAATGATGGCTCAGATGTGGAAACGAGCGTTAATCAGACAATGAAAAAAATCGAACCCTCAGACGGTTACATGACTTTGCTTGCAAGCTCGGAAAACGGTTATTTTATCAGCAGGACCAGCGGTGCAAGCTTTGAAACCGAGTATCTGCTCCTGTCTTCCGAGGGTGAAGAAAAAAAGCTTGATATTGATGATTTTATAGCCCATGCCGAGTACTCGGAAAGCGGAAGGCTTTTCATGGTAGGCGGCGAAAACCTTTGCGAGGTGGCTGAAAACGGCTCTGTTAAGCCGCTGATGACAGTTGGCGAGAACGTTATCAATATGGACGTTATAGGCGACAACGTTATCGTCATCGACGAAAAGGGCGTTCATTTCTATGATATCAAGAATGATAAGGAAGCGGAAGCTCCCAAAGCTCTGAGCGATTTCCTTGGTGAATATGTCAACAAGGCAGGCAGCGAGGAGGTGCGCATCGATATGTGCAAGGCTCCTAACGACAGCATCTGCATAGCTTGCTCTGACGGTATATACAAGTATATCCTCAACGGCAACAATGTCGAGCAGATAGTTGACGGAGTTTCATGCAGCCTCGGTAATCCTTCGCTCAAGCTGTCATCTATTTATTGCTGTGACGACGAGAGCATGGTAGTTGCTTTTGACGAGGGAACTATTTCGAGATTTTCCTATGATCCAGAAATGGAGAATGACAAAGCTGTTGTGCTTAAGGTATACGCTCTCGAAAAGGACGAGGTGCTTTCACAGCTTATCAACGGATATGCTTCACAGAACAGAGATGTAAAGATCGATTTTCAGATCGGAATGAAGGACGGCACCACTTATGAGGACGCTATGAAGGACTTCACGACACAGGTCCTCTCAGGAAATGCTCCCGACCTTATAATGCTTGACGGAATGGATATCGATAACTATATCGACAAGAATATGCTCTGTGACCTTTCTTCGTTTGAAAGTGAATGGAACAAGGACGGAAAGCTTCTTGACAATATCGTAAAGTGGAACAAGAAGGGCGATAAGGTCTTTAATGTAGCCTGCAAATTCACCATTCCTGCTATAGGTGCTGATTCCGACGACCTCAAAAAGCTCAACAGCCTTGAGGATATTGCAGGATTTATCAAGGATAACAGAAAGCAGTATGACGATCGTTTTCCGCTCATGTATTTTGAAAAGCCCGAGCAGCTTGTAAAAACAGCTCTTATTTATGAGAGCGGGGATATTTTCGGAAGCGGAAAGATCGACAGCGATAAGCTTGAGAAGTTCTTCGGCAGCTGCTATGACATCAATAAATACAACGAAAAGGGAGGCGAGTATGTTTCTTACGGCTATGACGGCAATGAAATGTCATTTGTTGACAGATTATTCAATGTCATAAGAGAGGATCACACAGTTGCCGTCGGTACAGTCAACACCTTCAACTATGACCTTAATATTCTTGAGTCCCTTAACGGCTTGACTCCCGAAAACAACGCTGATTACAAGTTAGGCACAGGCAGGAACGGCAAGGTATTTGTTCCTAAGTGCAACCTCGGTATCATCGAGGCAGGCAAGAATCATGAGGAAGCAGAAAAGTTCATCGCCTATGCTCTCGGCGCAGAGCCCCAGAAGCTTGCGGAGGAAAGCGGATTCTCTGTAAATACTGACGCACTCAGCTGGTTCTACAAAAAGAACGAAAATGATATCAACAATTTCTACGGCTATGACCTGACATCTTTAGATGAGAGCAAGACCTTTGTTTTTGACATCAAGTGGATAACAAACAAGCAGGCAAAGGAATTCGACGAGTTTATCCGTGCACTTGATACTCCATTCGCTGTAGACAAGGCAACAGAGCAGATAATCGTAAACAATGGTATAGAGTGCATGAATGATTCTGTAAGCATTTCTGAGGCTGCTTCAAAGACAGTGAGCCAGCTGGAGCTGAAAATGAAAGAGTAATTTTATGACAAAGTGTAAAACAAAGAAGCAGAACGTATATTGTTTACTGTTTCTGCTCCCAAGTCTTTTAGGAGTAATGATATTCATATTTATCCCGTTTCTGGATTCTGTGAGGAAATCGTTCTTTACAGCGGTCTCTGAAAAATTCATCGGGGCAAAGAACTATGAAGTCATAATGAAAAACGACGCATTTGCGCTTGCTGTGAAGAATACTGCGCTGTTTACGGCGGTATGTATCCCTGCGCTTATAATAATTTCGTTTTTCCTCTCCTATATGATAACAAAGATAAAATGCATTCGCCTGATAAAGTCGGTATTGCTTTTTCCTCTTGCAATACCGACGGCGGCAATGGTGCTGATATGGCAGATATTGTTCAGCGACAACGGATATATCAATAATATCCTCGTCAGCACAGGTCACGGCAGCGTCAGCTTCCTTAGCTCAAAGACAGCCTTCTGGGTGCTCGTGGGCAGCTATATATGGAAGAATCTGGGCTATACCGTTATTCTCTGGGTAACAGGTATCATGAAGATATCGGGTTCTGTAATAGAGGCTGCCAAGGTGGACGGAGCAGGCGAGGCGGATATCCTTTTCAGGATAATCATACCAAATCTCAAACCAACGCTTTATACTATCACTATAATATCATTCCTGAATTCGTTCAAGGTCTTCAGAGAAGCATTTCTTGTGGCTGGAGCTTATCCACATGACAGCATATACCTGCTTCAGCACCTGTTCAACAACTGGTTCATAAATATGGACTTTGACAAAATGGCTGCGGCAGCTGTACTTGTATTCTCTGTTATCTTTGCAGCGATCGTTCTTTTGCAGCGTATGTGGAACAAGGAGGACTAAATGAAAAAGATACGTTTTGCCTCAATATACTTTCTTTTTGCGGTTATTGGCGCAGTTATACTGTTTCCAGTGCTGATCGCGGTCATACTGCCGATACAGGATTCGGACGAGCTGGAGCGTACATTCGCTCCTCTTGCCGAGACAGGCAGCAGATACGTAAGTATAGACTATATCCCGCAGTATCCCACGCTGAAAAACTTTTCTAAGCTTCTGCTCTACACGCCTGAATTCTACAAGGTGTTCTGGAATTCCATACTGGTAGTCGGCTCAATACTGCTGTTTCAGCTTCTTGTGGCAGTTCCGTCTGCATGGGCGTTTGCAAAATTCAGATTCAAGGGCAAGGAGCTCCTGTTCAATCTGTATGTCATCTTTATGCTCATGCCGTTCCAGATAATGATGCTTTCACAGTATATCGTACTGGACGGTATGCACCTTATGAATACCAGACTTTCAATAATACTTCCTGCTATCTTCTCAACATTTCCCGTATTTCTCATATACAGAGGCTTTGCGGATATTCCCGACGATGTGGAGGATTCTGCAAGGATAGACGGCGCAAATGAACTTCAGGTATTGCTCCGCATAGGCATACCGCTTGGAAAATCGGGCATATTGTCCTGTCTTGTACTGAGCTTCCTCGACCTGTGGAACATGGTGGAGCAGCCCCTTGCATTCATCAAGGATAAGAAGCTTTTTCCGCTGTCGCTGTATCTGCCTATGCTGGATATAAAGAATGCGGATATAATGCTCACCGCCGCTATAGTAACGCTTATCCCTGCGGTGTTTGTATTCATAATCGGACAGGATTTCCTTGAACAGGGTATTATTGCAACTGCATTGAAGGAGTAATATCATGAAAGAAAAATTCAAACAAAAAGCACTGAAGTATTTCGTCATATTTCTTCTGGTAATGTTTGTTATGACATTTATATCGAGAATGATCTATACGAATAATCTTCCGAGAGTAACAGCGGCGAGGGTAAGCAGTCAGTCGCTTTCACATCAGGTGGAGTGCAGCGGAACTCTTGAAGCCAGAAAAAAGACGCCTGTATTTGTTCCCGAGGGAATAAAAATTGCGGACAAGGCTGTAAAAAACGGCGACAAGGTGGCGAAGGGAGATACTCTCATCAGACTTGACAAAAATGATCTTTCCGAGCAGATAAAAAAGCTTGAAAACGAGATAAGCACAGACATCAACGGCGGCTCGGGCGTATATAATGCAGGCAGCAAGAATCCTGTTTTTGCGCTTTCAGAGCTGAGGATATCAGAGATCCCCGTAAAGGTAGGCGACCATGTTGAGTGCGGACAGTATGTCATGAAGCTTGATCCCTCTTATCTTTATGATAAGGTCTGCGATCTCTATAACGAGCTTGAGTCTGACAGACAGAGCTATAACGGATATATTGAGGAAGGCAACAACACAAGTGCAGACGCAATGGCAAACAGCATAGAGGTCAAGGAAAGAAAGTATAACAAGTACAATGCCCTGTCAGCCAACGGCGGAATGATATACAGCGATTTCAGCGGAACTGTCACGGATGTGCTTGTTAAAACAGGCGATATCACTACAGATTCGGCTGTTATAATGGTCAGCGGAGACGCAAAGCCGAATTACACCTTCTCTGAAAAGGAATCAAAGCTGGAAAAGCTCAGAAAGCTTGCCGAGGCTGACGGAAATATCCAGAGTCCCATTGACGGAGTGGTTTCCGATGTTACGTTAAATACAGGTAATCTTACCACAGCTGAGGCAGTTGCAACAGTTGCGGACGTATCGGGCGGACTTATTTTCAATGCCGAGATAACAGAAGATGACACAAAGCTCATCTCGGTCGGCGACAGCGTTTCAGTAAGATTCAGAAACGGAAAAAAGCGCATCGACAAATGTGAGATAACCTCTATAGTCAAGAACGAAAGCGGCGAAAAGTATAACGTTCAGATACCTGTAAGCGATGACGAGCTTACAGTCGGAGAGATAGGCACATTGACCACAAAAGTGCTGTCCGGAGAGAAATACGATTGTCTGCCTATCGAAGCGGTAAATAATGCAAGTGAAACAAGCGGCTTTATTTATATTATCGACGAGAGCGAGGGCTTCCTTGGCAAGGAGTATGAGCTCAGAAAAAAGAAAGTGAATATAAAGGAGAAAAATGATACCATGTACGGTGTCGACGCTCTTGCAGAAGCCGATGACTCAAAGATAGTTATATCGTCATCAAAGAAACTGAATGATGGACAAAAGGTTCGGCTGGCAGCAGAAAAATAAAGGTCAGACGTAAACATGATACCTATATAGAAAATTTATGCTTATTATTGAGAGAACCCCTTTTGAAAAAGGGTCTCCTCTGACGGAGGACGTCCCCTCTGTCACTGCGTGACATCTCCCCGCACTGCGGGGAGTCACTCTCAAACTCTCTCCCTAAAACTTTCGTTTTGTTTTTTCTCAGATAGGGCGCACCTGCATTTTGCAGGATTTTTTTATTTTTGGAGCGCCCTATCTTTGAAAAAACCAGATAAAAGTCTTTGGAAAGGGGTATGGGGAAGAACCTTTCCTCAGAAAGGTTTTCCCCATAATTAACTATAAGCTTCTGTATAAGTATTATGTTTGCGTCTGACCTTTATTTATGCTCAATAGGCAGATTCACGGTGAATATCGTGCCCTGCTTCTGACCGTTCATTACACTTATCGTTCCGTTGTGGAGCTCTACTATCTCCTTTGCGATAGCAAGACCGAGTCCGAAATGTGAGCGGTCCTCGCGTGAGTGGTCGGCGCGGTAGAAGTATTCAAACAGGTGTTCCTTGTCCTTGTCGCTTATGCCCGAACCGCTGTCGGATACCGAAATAACGTGGTACTGACTGCTTAGAGCATAGGACAGGTGGACGACGCCCTTTTCGGGAGTATAGCTTATGGCGTTGTTAAGAAGTATTGATATGACCTGCTTTATTCTGGTAGGATTTATCATCGCCTTGGGAACTGTTCCGTCGGGGATAGTTATCTTCAGCGATATTGATTTGTCCTGAGCAGGGGCAAGAAACGCCTCATAGCAGTCAATAACTATGGTATCGAGCTCCTCGGGAGAAGTCTCGAAATTAAAGCTGCCTGTTTTGGTACGTGCAATAGTAAGAAGGTCTTCGGTGAGTGTTTTCAGGCGGATACCTTCTTTTTTTGCAATAGCGGAAAAGTTTTTCTGCTGCTCTGCGTCGCCCTTATCGGCAGCTTCGAGAGCTGAAATTATGGTGTTTACAGGGTTCCGTATCTCGTGTGAGGCTGCTGCAATGAAAAGCTCCTGTTTTTCCTGACTTTCCTTGACAGGCTTAAGGAGCCTGCGCGTGAAGAGGTAGGCGAATATGTACAGGGCTACAGAAGCAAGCAGAATGATAACGATAAAGCTGATAAAGAGCTTTCTGACCTGCTGTTTTTCCTTTGGCAGCAGATTTATAGTGTATATAATGGTGTTTCCGTATTCACCCGGGATACTTATTACTCCCACGAATTTTTTATCGCTGTTTTTTCCTAAGCGGTATATTTTGTTCTGGGAGATACCTGAATATTTCAGCTGAGTTATGTCCTCGGAGTATGTGCTGCAAATATCGTCTATGAGTTTAAGCTCTTCAGGTGTGGAATTGTTGCGAGTAAACTGTATAGGTTTGTCGTTATCGTAGATAAGGTATCTGTAATTGTAGTTTTTCTGCATGGATTGCAGCCATTCATGGGACAGAACACTGCTGTTTGAGAAAGATGAGCTGAATATAACGATATCCTTGCTGAAGCTGGAAAACGCATTGTTGTAGATACTGTTATAGTTAAGATACAGGTAGGCGGCAGACATAATGGATATTATCAGCATACAGACTGCGGTAAATAATATCGTGAGCCGTATATGGACTTTTTTATACATCAGCTTTCCTCTTTCATAAGTCTGTATCCGACGCCGCGGATAGTTTTTATGGAAAGGCTGCTGCCGACGTTTTTAAGTCTTCTGCGCAGGAAATAGATATAGTTGTCAAGGTTGCCGTCCTCAATCTCATAATCTGCGCCCCATATTTTGGAGAGGAGAGTTTTCCTTGTTATGGTCTGCTCATGATTGTGAAAAAATATTTCAAGGAGCTCGTTCTCTTTGTTTGAAAGGGTACAGCTGCCGTTGGGACCTGTTATTACATTTTCATTGGCTTTGTAGGTGAGGTCGCCGAAGGATAATTCCTGAGTGTTCTCAACATTTGAAGGCCTTCTCAAACGGCAGCGGATATGAGCCATCAGTTCCTGAAAATCATAGGGCTTAACGATGTAGTCGTCTGCACCGTTATCAAGACCTGATATCCTGTCGTTTATCTCGCCGAGGGCAGTTACCATGATAACAGGAGTGGTGAGACCGTATCTTCTGATATCATTCAGGATAGCAATGCCGTCTTTGTGCGGCAGCATTCTGTCGAGCAGTATAATATCATATGAATTGTTTTGCAGGAAGTAATCCGCGTCCTCGCCGTCGTTGCATACGTCTGTGGAAAAGCCTTCCTTTTCAAGTCTGAATTTTAGTATAGCGCATTGTTCGATATCGTCTTCGATGATTAGAATTCGCATAGTTTAGCTCCTTGCAGTATAGCGTTATAAAATATGTGTCAAGGTATATTATATCACTTTTTTTCGCGATATTCAATAGAGATCAGAGAGGATATTGAAATAATATAAGTCTGTGGACTGTCCGTGCAGTCTCCGCTGTCAAGCTTTTTTCACTGCCATTGAAAAACTTCTCCGAATATGGTATAATTATGGAAATTACATATAGGCAATATGGTCAAGCATATGATGAAAAAACTTTTTATGGAGAAATGCATTATGGATAACATTATTCAAGAAGTTAAAGACGAGTTTGAGGACATTAACAAGATATCTTCAATGTTAAATTCCGACTATTCATTTGATCCGCCTGCTTCATTTGAGGAGATATCAAATTGGGAAAAAGATAATAACATTAGAATTCCTGATATGTATAAAAGTTGGCTTATGCTTACAAAATATGCAAGGATTTTGGGAGGCGAATTTGAACTTTTTTTCCCGGAAATAAGTAAAATTCATAAAGATGCAGTAGTAATAGGTAGTATAGGTGGTTCAGGAAAGGATCTTCTTTTTTCATCCCAAACAGGCGAAATATACAGCGTTGATGATGAAATAGAAAAATATGAAAATTTTGTTGACTTCCTTGTTCATGTTTATATAAGATTAGAGGCTGAAGCTGAAGATGAATATGGGGACAGTTGGACTGATATTTATGATGAAAAATTTGGAGATCAATAAGACCAAGGAGAACCATATGCCAAACCCATGGGAAGAAATAAGTCTTGACGACTACGAAAAGCACATGAGCCTTGATTCAGTGCGGCAGCTTCAGGCAATGAATTCCATAATGCAGGAGCAGTTCAATACCTATCCTGCCAAGACAGCAATGGTGCTGGGTATCGCAGGGGGGAACGGTCTTGAACACGTCCGTCCCGATAAGTTCCGCAAGGTCTACGGCGTGGACATAAATGCGGACTATCTCCGCGCGGTGTCCGAGCGATATACGGAGCTTTCGGGCGTACTGGAATGCCTGCACATCGACCTTGTGAACGAAGCCGAAAAACTGCCGCGGACTCAGCTCCTCATAGCGAATCTGCTCATCGAATACATCGGCTGCGGAGCGTTCAAGCGAGCCGTTTTGCAGACCGCTCCCCAGTACGTTTCCTGCGTTATACAGATAAACACAGACGAGGACCAGTGGGTGTCGGAGTCGCCGTACCTGCGAGCCTTCGACAGGCTGGACGAGGTACATCACCAAATGGAGGAAAAGGCTCTCACGGCTGCTATGAACGATATAGACTACTCGCTGATATTGCAGGAGACCTATCCCCTGCCGAATGGAAAGGCACTGGTGAGATTAGATTTTCAAAAGAAAGGATGATTTAATGTTTATTCCGGAAATACCAAATAATAGTTTAACTTCAAATATTGAGCAGATCCAAGAACTTGCACTTGCTCTGCATGAAAAAAGAAAGTTTGTATTTAACACGCCTGCTTCTTTGTCAGAAATAAAAGAATGGGAAAAGAAAAACGATTTAGTTCTTCCTGAATCTTATATTGATTGGCTTATTTTTTCTAATGGTTCTGTTTTACGGGGAACAGTTGCTGAAATATATGGGTTAAATAAAATAGATGCAAAATCGGAATACTTTCCGGATGATTATGTTATAATAGGACGTTTAACAGGTGATGGAGAGTTGATCTGTTTTTCAAAGAAAACAAGAGAGATCTTCATTGACGATCATGGTGATATAACTAATTATGACAGCTTTAACGAGCTGCTTGAAGATATTATTAACGACATAAAGGGATTATGGTAAATGAAAATATCAACCGTCAGTTATCCGCTGCCCAACGGCAAGGCACTTGTGAGGCTGGATTTTAAGAAAAACGAGGTGTAATATGTCAATTTTATCAAAATTATTCGGCAGTAAAAAACCTGAAAAAGAGCTCAAAATCGTTCACGACAAATACTGCGACTTTACCGGAATGGACGGCGGTTCATGGTACAAAGGCACGGTGAAATGGCACAATTATGAATGCGACATTGTGCTTGATGTTGATGAATACCCAAGCGAAAACCCAACCATTGAAAAAGCTCTCGCCGTGTTCAATATGCTTTACGAAAACATGGAGGAATGGGACAGAAAGGTCAAGGAATGTGCAGCGGCTGAATTTATGGACGAAAACGGTATGGTCGAGATATGGGGCGACGGCAAAGAGGACAATGTTCCGCCAATGCCAAAGGAAGACTTCGTAAATGCTCTCGATGTTTTTGAAATACATATTGCAGAAAACGGTGAGCTCACATTCAGGATACCTGCTGACGGACTGTTCACCGACCACGAATTTGTGATCGAAACAGACATAAGCGGCGAGAATATGACCTGTTCGCTGTGCGGATAAAGCTTCTCAGATAATGAGGTAAATTGCGATGAGTGAAAGACCTGAACTTACAACTGAAACAGATGCAAGCGCTTTCAGAAATTATTACTGTCTCAAAGAAGAACTGGTGCAGTTCTGTCGCGAGAATAGTCTGCCAGCATCGGGCTCAAAGCAGGAGCTTACAGAGCGGATAGCACATTTTCTTGAAACAGGCAAGGTGCTGAACGGCACAGCGCAAAGGAAAGTTTCAGCCGTCGTTGGAGACATTACCGAAAGCACAGTTATTGAAGCGAACATTGTATGCTCGGAGAAACACAGAGCCTTTTTCAAGGACAGGATAGGAAAGTCCTTTTCGTTCAATGTGGCGTTTCAGAAGTGGCTGAAAAACAGCGCAGGAAAGACCTATGCCGACGCGATACAGGCTTATTATCAGATATTGGAAGATAAGAAAAAAGGCAGGACTGTCATTGATAAGCAGTTTGAGTACAATACATATATCCGTGATTTCTTTGCCGATAATCAGGGAAAAAGCCTTGATGACGCGATCAAATGCTGGAAATACAAGAAGAGCCTTGCAGGGCATAACCGCTACGAAAAGTCTGACCTTATTGCATTGGAATGAGGTGAAACAATGCTTGAACCAAACGAATTATACTTAACAGGACTGAAAGTAAAATGGGATAAGATAGAACGTTGCAGCTATCTCCGGAAAATAGCCGCTATCAAAGCACTTGACGAGCTGACCTTCAATACGCCCGTCACTTTCTTCGTAGGCGAAAACGGAAGCGGAAAGTCCACTCTGCTTGAAGCTATCGCTGTCGCTTATGGCTTCAATCCCGAAGGCGGAACGCTGAATTACAGCTTTTCCACCTATGATTCACATTCCGAGCTTCACGACGCTCTAAGGCTTGTGAGAAGCTTCAATAAAGCCAAATGGGGGTACTTCCTCAGAGCGGAGAGCTTTTACAATGTAGCTTCTGCCGAGGAAGAATATACAAAGATCCAAGGTGAGCCTCAGCATTACCACGAAAAGTCCCACGGCGAGAGTTTTCTTTCAGTCATACAAAGAAATTTCAGTCAGAACGGTCTGTATATCCTCGACGAGCCCGAAGCAGCTCTGTCTCCGCAAAGGCAGTTGACGCTTCTGCTTGAAATGTCCAAATGCGTTAAGAATGATTCGCAGTTCATCATAGTAACTCATTCGCCGATTCTTCTCGGTTATCCCGAAGCAACTATCCTCAGCTTCGATGACGGCGAGATACGCCCCATTGGCTATGAAGATACCCAAAGCTATCAGATAACGAAAATGTTCATCAATGACCGCAAACAGATATTGAGACATCTTTTTGAGGAATGAAACCTGACACCAAAAGCCACAAAATATCAGGACACCACATACCTGCGATGTTATAATAGAATTACACCAAGAGACTGGTTAGTATCTGTTTGTATGCAGATTTTCGAGCATGATATTGGTGAGGACAAGGCAAAATTACGCAGGAATGCTGTCGCATTTCAAGTGATTTTAACGCAGTCATCGACAAAATCTGCGAAAAGCTGTGTGCCGACAGATGCTAAACGGTCTCTATGGAGGGAAAAACATGAACTTAGCCACAGGTATTCAGAAGGCTATCGACTACATCGAGGAGCACATCACAGATGAGCTTGACCTCGCCGATATCGCAAAGCAGGCGGCGTGCTCACCGTACTATTTCCAGAAGATTTTCGGTATTCTGTGCGGTATCACCGTAGGCGAATATATCCGTAACAGGCGGCTCACACTTGCCGGCAGTGAGCTGAAAAAGCCTAACGTGAAGGTCATCGACGCGGCTCTGAAATACGGTTATGAGTCTCCCGAGAGCTTTACCAGAGCGTTCACGCGATTCCACGGCATAACGCCTACTGAGGCTAAGCGTGAGGGCGGCAGGCTTCGTTCATTTTCCCGTTTCAAGGTGCAGATCATTTTGAAAGGCGGTAATTCTATGAATTATAACATCGTTAAAAAGGACGCATTCACAGTGCTTGAAAAGGTGGAGCAGCACACAGTTATCGGCGAGCAGAACCTTAATTCTGTTCCCGAATTCTGGGGCAGAGCTAAGTCCGACGGCACTATCACAACTCTGCTTGAACACGCGTCGGACAGCACTTTTATCTACGGCACCTGCTACGGCAACGGTCACTCCAATGCCGAGACCTTCGACTACGGTATTGCTGTGGAGTGCGCTCCCGATACAGTGGCTCCCGAGGGCTTCCGCGTGAATACTATCCCTGCAAGAACGTGGGTAGTTGCCGAGTGTACAGGTCCTATGCCCGACGCTATACAGCAGCTCTGGCATGAGCTTTGCACGGAGTTCTTCCCCACATCGGACTACACTCCCACATACGAAATGGACATCGAGGCTTATCCCGACGGCGATATGACGTCGCCTGACTACAAGAGCCAGATTTGGATACCTGTTGTGGGTGAATAAAACAAAACGGGAACGGCTTTTGGAGCTGTTCCCGACATTTTTATAGCCATTTTTTCTTTTTGAAAAAGATGAGACTGACAATAACGATGAGAATGCTGACTGCAATAACGGCAGGATAAGCCCACTTGTATTCAAGCTCTGGCATATACCTGAAGTTCATACCGTACCAGCCTGCGATAAGCGTCAGCGGCATGAATATGGAAGTGATTATCGTCAGCAGAGCCATTATGCGATTCTGCTTTATGTCGAGCTGTGACTGATAGAGGTCGCGTATCTGTATTGAAAAATCACGGAGCGAAGCTGTCATATCACGCAGTCTTGAAACTCGCTGGGTAAACAGTCGGAAATATCTTATGTTATCCTCATTGAAGAAATTATTCTCGTTTTCTTCAAGCTCCTCACCGAGGTCGATAAGCTGTTCGTAATGAGTACGCAGATCTCTTAGATCGCTTCTGATACGGCTGACTCTCTGCGACGGATCTTTTTCCTCGCCGTCAAGGATATTGGACTCTACGGTGTCAAGCTCTTTATCAACACGTTCAAGTATTATTCTGTCGCGAGAAACTATCTGTTCGAGAAAATCATATATGAAGCGTTCAAGGCTGGGAATAGTCCAGCGCTTGGAGTTTATGATATTGCTGATAGTATCATCAACGTAGCCGCTGTCATCGATAAAAACAATGCCCTTTTCATCGAGAGCAAAGGCGAAATTGATGTTTAAAGCCGAGATATTCTCTCTGTTGGGTATAGAAAAAGTGCCTGTCAGCGAATCGTAGTTTACCTCAGCTTTGGTGGAATGGATAGCGGAGAGGTCGATGTCCATTTCGATGCCCATATCGAACTTGTCCCTGTTTTCCAGCCATTCCGCAGACGTCAGCACAGCAACGAACTGACCGCTTTTGCCTTTGAAGTCCAGCTTTTTTGTCTTTTCAAGCGTGTTTTTTATATAATAATACATTCTTCTCAATCCCATTCAAATATGATTTTCTGTTCGCCGTTTGTTCCAACTTATTATTTATATACATATCTCCGAAATCCCCGCATTTGCAGAGATTTTTAACTATTATATCATATCGGTACAAATAATGCAACAAAATTATTGCACAGTTGAAACTGACACGGAAAAAAGACATTTTTTCATGCTGATTTTCATGAATTTGTACATTAATTTCCATGTTATAAATGTTCGTTGCAGAGCCATAATACTACCACGGCATCAAAAACTTTTTTAAGGAGATAACAGAAATGAGCAATAACAGCAATAATAACAAGGGCGTAATGACAGAAAAGGGCAGAGAGGCTCTCGAAAGATTCAAGATGGAGTCAGCAAACGAGCTTGGTATCAACCTCAAGCAGGGCTATAACGGCGATCTTACCTCCCGTGAGGCAGGTTCTATCGGCGGCAGCATGGTCAAGAAGATGATCGATTCTTATAAGATGCAGTAACACCGCATCATAAAAGGGAACGCTATATAAGCGTTCCCTTTATTTTTACAGCCATTTCTTCTTTTTGAAAAAAATGAGATTGACAATAACGAAGTTATTCTTCTTCGTCTTCTTTTTTGCGAAGCATTCCTGATTTGGTCAAAGCAAGCGCACCTGCAGCGGTAAGTGCAATTGCTGCTGCAATAGTTCCTGCCATTACCGTTGAATTGTTGCCTGTCTGCGGAAGGCTGACCGGGCTCTTGTCTGAGTGGAGCTCGCCTGTGCCTGTGTCAGGATCAAGAATATATGCGTCGAAAGGATTCTTGTTTTCGTCGTAAAGCGCTACAGTCACCGAATCGTCTGCATTTATCATTGGCAGCGTATTTGCAGGTCTGATACCTGTCTTTTCCTCGTAATCCTGTGCAGCCATATCAGAGAGCTGTTCAACAGTGTACCTGCCGGGTTCTTCACGGCGAATAAAATGTGTCGGGCTGCCTTCCTGTTCTAAATAAATGTCGTTGCAAGGACTTTCTTCGGGAGCTTTAAAGCCTGCATGGAAAGGCATTTCTCTTTTTTTGACAAGCTCAAGACCTATTATTTTTTCTTCATTCTCATTCAGCCAGTACACAGCCTGCAAAGTACCGAAATCATTACCGCCGGAATATGAATATGTAAATCTGCCGTCTGTTCTGATATTGAGAACATTACAGCTTCCTTCGGTATCCTCATACCAGATTCCTGCAACACTTGAAAAATCGTAGTTTTCAACTGCCATGATGTCGCGCCATTCGCCGTATTCATAGCTGCTTATCTTCCATTTGCCGTCATCAAATCTGAATTCTGCCTTGCCGTTGCCGAAAAGCTGATTTCCGCCGATCGTTAATGCTGAAAATCCGTCCATAGCAGGATCAAGAACAGCAATTCCGAACTCTGTTTCAAAACTGAAGAATGAACGGCCAACTGTTCTTACATAGAGAGAGCCGTTATACTCTGTGAAGCAGTAATCACATTCACTGATAAATCCGTCTCTGAGCTCGCCTGTAATAGTTTCAGAGATAAAGCTCTTGAAATCAGCGATAGTTTTGAATCGTTCGTCTGTTACAAGTACATGATCGTTTACAACAGCGTCAACCACAGTATACATCGGGCTTGCGTTCATAATAGCCATAATGGTATTGAAGTCTTTCATTCTTGAAATGGCTATTTCTTTTTTGTCAGCAGTTTTTTCGTCTGAGCTCTCGAAGACTGCATTTTTATCTGTGTTATCATTGCTCTGTGTGACGCGCACAAGCTGAGACATACCGCCGTTGCCTGTGATATAGACATTGCTGTCATTCTGGTGGCAGTAGCAGCCTGTATAGAATCCGTTATAGCCATAGAAAGAGAAATATGGTACACGGTCAGTGCCGCCGAATGTGTCGAACTCTAATTTTACTATACCGTTTTGAGTGTTGCCCTCTATATCTGTGTATACGAATGTTCCGTCATCTTTTACGTCAATAAAGCCGCTGTCGATCAAGCTTGTTAAAACATTCTTTCCTTCCTCGGCTACCTGATATTTCCAATGACCGACGATATTGCTTATATCTGTTTTATCATCAGTCGATACAGCTGAGCTCGGCTGTGATGTTGGTTCAATGTCGGCTGCAAATGCTGAAACTATCGGGAATGATGTTAACAGTGCCAGTGAAGCGATACAGGAAATTATTTTTTTCATAATTATTACCTCCGTATTATAATTGTTAAGTTTGATCGGGCTGTGTGCCTTTCTGTGATTACATGATAGCATATATTTTTCGCTCTGTGCTCAGAATTACAAAATTGTAATCGGACTGAATAAAAAAAGGAACGGTCAAGACCGTTCCTGAATTTATGGAGGCTGCAATGCAGCTGTTATTTGATTCTTGTTATCTGTGACATACCGCCGTTGCCTGTCATATATACGTCTGAATGAGTATCGTGGCAGTAACAGCCGATAAAGAACTTATCGCCCTCATAGAAAGCAAAGAACGGAACACTGTCAGTGCCGCCGAATGTATCATAATCTACCTTTACCGTACCCGAATGGGAATTTCCGTCAAGGTCGGTATAGACGTATGTACCGTCTGATTTTATATCAATTACGCCGTTGTCGGTCACTCCTGCTGTAATATTCATGCCTTCCGGAGCTATCTGGTATTTCCACTGACCAACAAGCTCGCTGATATCAGTAATATAAGCCTGCATATCGTCTTTGGGGATCTCCTTGACATAATCTGCACTTATATAACCTGATTTTCCGTTATAGCTTGTACAGTACCAGCCTGCTTTGCCGCATGAATAAACATCTATCTGGGTATTCTTTGGGATAGAAGCTAAAATATCTGCTGTCGGAAACGGTTCTGCTCTCAGGTTCAGGTCGCCCGAATCAGTAGCAACGTACCCGCCGAATAAACGGTCTCTTTCGTTTAAAACCAGCGTTTCCTTTTCAGCTTCCTTTGCAGTAGCCTGAGTATTATCCGAAGCTTTTTCCTGTGTTTTGTCTGCTGCTGAAGCGGCAGTTGTTGCTGCTGCTTTTTCATTTCCTGCTGCTGTAGTAGATACAGCAGATGTTGTTGCTGCAACAGTCGTTACATTTTCAGAAGTTCCGCCTGTTTCTGTTTTTCCACATGATACCATAGCTGACATCATTGTAAGTATTGCAAGACAAGTAACTATTTTTTTCATAATAAACTCTCCTTTATTTTTCGTTCAGAGAAGCAATTTATCTCTGTTGACAATGTCATTATAGCATATTGACCGAGAGCGTGTGGTATAATTACAAATTTGTAATCGGAAAAATTTTTTTTCAGAACATAACTCTTCTGAGAACGTACTCGCCGTCAGAGGTAGACGCTATTTCATATGTGCTCATATCGTCCATATTCAGGTGTTTTTTCAGTCGGGAAATATTGACTCTGATTGTGTTTTTACTGTCCTCAACGTCGCAGCCGTAGATGTTTTTGTATATCTCATGGTAGCTGATACGCTCTCCTAACCGTGAGGAAAGCATATACAGTATCTGGAGCTCGCGCTGGGGCAGTGAGCACTCTGTGCCGTCAAGGGCGGCAGAGCCTGCAAAAAGGTCTACTGTAAGATATGGCAGTTCTATCTTAGGGTGTTGTGGAGACTGCTTGACATTTCGGCGGAGCTGAGCCTCTATACGCGCTTTTAATACATTAAGGTCATAGGGCTTGGTTATGTAGTCGTCGCCTCCGCTGCGGAAGCCCATTATCACGTCGTCATTTTCATCGCGGGCTGTAAGGAATATAACGGGGGCATTGGTTTTCTGCCTGAGTATCTTGCAGAAATCCATTCCGTCACCGTCGGGAAGCATAACGTCAAGGAGTACAAGATCGGGAACACATTCCTCCAGTTTGAATGCGGCAGTCTGCACCGAATCCGCACAATGAACGGTATATCCTTCATTTTCAAGGAATGAGCGGTTGATTCGCATAATATCGGAATCGTCTTCTACTAATAATATGTGTGACATAAAAAATCCCCCCTGATTACAGTTATGTAATTTAGTTCACTTATAAATAAAAATATGGTATAATGTATTCAAATCCTTAAAAGGAGTAGATATTATGAGAAAAGAAACATCTAAAAGCCGTTTGCTGAAAAGGCGGCTTCTTGCTGCAATGCTGTCGTGCCTTATGACAGTAATGACTATCTGTACACTGACATTTAACAGTGTTTATAATAAAGCTGTAAATGCTGTTGAAAACAGCTCTGCCAGACTGGCTGATGATACGATCAATTCCGTTTCCGAGGCGTATTACAGCCAGATGCTCGAAACTTTGAAAAGTGAGATCAAGCATTTCTGTATAAATATAGGCATTGAAACTACTGCCTACCAATACGATTTTGAAAACTATGAGGCATTAAGAAATTACATTTTTGCCGATTCTTATGACTATTTCGGAGATGCATCATATGCTGCCTGTTTTGTTTATGACGGTGAAACTATCAAATGGAATCCAATCCACATTGAATATTTTGAAAATACCAGCCTGAATGACATTGTACATCTATTTGATCGGGAAATATCTGAAAATTATGAAAAGTACCACGCAAATGATTTTATAGATCTGCTTGATATGAAAAAAAATGAAAATACAGGTTGCTTCTATACTAAAGGAGAAGGATATATCATTGCATGGGGAAAGATGTGGAACGAAAACCCGTTCAACAAAGAAATGTGTGTCGGATTGCTCTGGCAGGATACTAACAGTATCGTAGCTCCGATCAAAGAGCACGCCGTTCAGAAAACAGATGAACTTCTTCTGAACCTTGATAACGTGTTCAGGAAATATATATACATAATGATCGCTTCCGTTATCGGAACATTTCTGTTATTTGCCCTGATATCTGTTATAATATCAAAAAAGCTGTCAGATCCTATCGTTTCCGAACATGATATGCTTGTACAGGTAAACGAAATGAAAACAGCCTTTCTCTCAGACGCTTCACACGAACTTAAAACGCCTCTTGCAGCAATGTCGGGTTATGCTCAGAATGCGGAAATGGATCTTGCAAACGGCGGCAATCCGGCTCTTGTACAGGAAAAGCTCAAGCGTATCAGTTCTGAGTCCAATCGTATGGCTCTCATGGTTACACAGATTCTCGATGCTACGAGAATTGAGGAAGGACGCATGGTCCTTGAACTCGCTCCCTGCGATATTGAAAGCCTTGTGCGCGAGACCATTGAGACATATTTCGCAGTCCTGAACAAAAATAACAACCGTCTTGCGCTCCGTATACCGCTTGAATTGCCAAAGGTCGAAGCCGACAGTTCAAGATTGCAGAGAGTATTCGTCAATCTCATATCCAACGCTCTGAAACACACTAAAAACGGTACAATTCTCGTCAAAGCAGAGGAGGAAGAAAGCTTCGTGAAAGTCACCGTAAAGGATACGGGAAGCGGTATCTCGGAAGAGGATATGCCTCATATCTGGGAGCGTTATTACAAGGGTAAGCACTCCGAAACAGGCACGGGACTGGGATTATTCATATGCAAATTCATAATCGAGTCCCACGGCGGAAAGATATGGGCAGAGAGTGAAGTCGGCAAGGGTACGGCGTTTATGTTTACTTTGCCAATAAAATAAGTATATTTTACATTATATCATATATAATCAAAAATAGCAACAATTGCTTCAAAAAACACTGATATTTTTTGTGGCTTTTAAATTGAACAGGCTTTTACAGCAGCAGTCAGAGAAGTAATATCTCTGCCTGCTGTTTTTTTACATGGTTTTCGCTTGCCGATTACAAATCTGTAATTATCCGCATTCGGGAGAAAAAATATGCTATAATGACCATGTCATTAGAAAAAAGGACATAAATGCTTCCAATAAAACATAAAACAGAAGCAAATATATCTGCATAGGGGGATTGATGATATGTTGTAGCAATGGTTTTTATGAAATGCACAGATAAAAGAAACGGCTTAAATTTAAAAGGAGGAATTGAAATTGTCTAATCGAAGAATACTCAAAAAAATGCTCAGCTTTACCACAGCAGCTCTTACCTGTACAAATCTGATGTTCACAGGTAATTGCGGTCAGCTCTTTTCACAGGAAGGTCTTACAGTATTTGCAGCAGAAACAGAATATACTGAGATAAGTATCGACAAAACTTACTTGAAGGTCGGAGAAACTCTGAAGATCAATAACCCGACAGGAAGCATGATAAGATGCCTTGCGGACGGCAGTGAGGTCGATCCTGAGAGCTTTGTCCTTACAGAAGAATTCTATGAGAAATGGATAGAAGTTCAGGAATTTGACGGTGAAGGATACGAAACAGTGGACAAGGTATACTTCAGTAAGCTTCCCGTTATTTATATCAATACAGATGACGGTCAGGTCCCTGCGTTTAAAAAGGACGCCAAGAGTGGCGAGATGTTCATACAGAACAACGAAGAAACAGCAGAGCCGCTTTACAACGGCAAAATGACTATGCAAGGCCGCGGCAATACTACATGGGGTTGGGAAAAGAAGCCGTATAAGATAAAGCTCGATAAAAAGACCGACCTTTACGGTATGGGAAAGAGCAAAAAATGGTGCCTGCTTGCAAATTATCAGGACGAAAGCCTTCTGAGAAATACGACTGCTTCAAAGCTTTCCAAGGAGCTCGGTCTCACCACTATGGAAACAGTCTGGACAGATGTAGTCATAAACGGTGAATACGTCGGAAACTATCAGCTCTGCGAGCAGGTAGGCATTGAAGAAGCAAGAGTGGATATATTTGACTGGGAGGGCGAAGCTAAGGACGCCGCTTCTGCTATCGCTAAAAAAGAAAAGATAAAGGGTGACAAAAAAGACGAGCTTACAGATATGATGACAGAGGATATGTCATGGATAAAAGAAGGCGGTACAGTTACTTTTGACGGAAAAGAATATCTGGTATCGGACTATTATGACTTTGAAAGCGACATTTCAGGCGGTTACCTTTTTGAGTCCTCTGAGGAATACGACGAGGAATCAAAATTCATGACAGATTCGGGACTTAAAGTAATGCTCAAATCCCCCGAATTTCTTGCCTCAAACGACGCAATGATGAGCTATGTGCAGGATTACTGGCAGAATTTTGAAAACGCCTATCGTTCAGAGGACGGATATACCGAGATAGACGGCAAGATGACTCATTACACCGAGCTTGCTGATTTTGATTCAATGGTATCCTATTGGCTGCTTATGGAGATAATGGGAAATGACGATTCGCGCTACAAGAGCAGATATATCTATAAACCGCATGATTCTCTCCTTAAATTCGGGCCTCCATGGGACTTTGACACAGGCGCAGGTTCAATAATCGTAAGTCAGGAAATAAGCAGTGATGCAACAGGCTGGAAGGTATCACAGTTTGAGGATCCGCAGAATTTCTACAGGGAGTTCCTTGATGATCCGCTGTTTATTTCGGCAGCAACAGACAGATACTGGCATATAAGGCCTTACCTTGAAGATGTTATAAAGGAAAACGGCGCACTTGAAAGAGACAGCGAATATCTTTACGAATCAGGTATGGCTGACAGTGCGCTCTGGGACAGAAATAATCAGTGGCCCGGTTACGGCAGAGGCTATATAGCCGACAGAGACTTATTCATATCGTATATGCGCGAAAGGATAGCGTGGCTTGACGAGCAGTTCAGCTCGGATGACGCATTGCTCGCAAGCACATATAACGAAAACAGCGCTTCACCGTATATCAGATCGGATGCATTGAACATCTCGACACCAAACGCTTTTGATGATACGATATCAGCCAGCGCTCCTGCCGATGCTGTTATCAAGCCCGAAAAAGACCTTATCATGCAGGTAGCCGTAAATGATCCGCAGACAACAAGTCTGAAAGCATATGTAAACGGTTTGTACTATGATACTTTTGCACTGTCAAACGGTTCTGTAAGATTTGAGCTTCTTTCCGATAAGTTAAGTCAGGCAGCAGAAAAGAAAAACGTGATATCCTTTATCGGAAAAGACAAGGATAATAATACTACAGTCAGAAACTTCACTACTGTAAAACAAAGCGAGTACGCTGCTGAACCCGTTCCTGAATTCAAGTCGCAGAGTATTGTTCTGAGCAGACAGATCAGTTTTAATTTCTATCTTGACCTTACTTCTCTTACAGAAGAAGAAAAGAACAACAGCTATATGGAATTCAATATCAATGGCAAAACATACACAGATGCCTTTGACGCTGATCATATGAGTTGTGACGGAAAATATTATGGCTTTACCTGTTCTCCCGATTCATTTGCAATATCCAACAGGATAACTGCGGTATATCATTACGGGGACAATAAGACCATAACAAATACGTTTTCGGTTCCCGATTATATAAATAAGATAATAAGGAACACATATAACAGGTATAATGAGAGAATAATTGCTGTTATCCGTTCATTGCTTGATTTAAGGAACTATTTCTGTCCGCCTCGCCAGAATAATAGTATTTTCAGAACATGGTACTAAAATGATGTTATCAAAGCCACCCGTAACGGGTGGCTTTGATTTGCTGAACTTCAAAACAGTCCTGAAGCTCGATGAATTAAGTTCTAAAAAATATAACAGAACCATATTTGTTTGTGTAGCATAACAAAATTTTTCGTCAGATATTGACAATACAATAACAATGTGATAATATGAACAGCAGTGCAAATACGGCAAGGAACAGTTCAACTATCCTTGCTGATTATTTAAAACAACTGTTAGCTATATATAACAAAGGATAATGTATAATGAAAAAATTGATCACATTATCTGCTGCCCTTGCAATGGCGGTATGGTGACAAAACGCGCAGTAAGTACGGGCTGGAAAAATTGAAAAATACTGCCTCAAAAAGCACTTTCTCAGAGGAGTTCCTGAGGAAGTGCTTTTTTATTGGCGGTTATTTCTCAAAAAGTCTGTAAAAACGGAAAGCAGGCTGCGTAACTGATTTACGCAGCCTGCGGCTGAAAAATATAAATACATCTTTCGAGAGTCACTATTAAAGAGCTGTTATATGTTTATTATCCGACCTTGCTGAAACCCACCTGACGGGCAGTGCCTTCCTTGCAGTCTTCCCAGAAGAGCGTACCGCCCTTGATATTGAATCTTGCTGTGCCGTCAGTGTAAACAGTCACGGGCTCCAGAATATCACCGTTAGGTGCATGATCTGTCCTGCTCAGTGTTCCTCCGCCAGTGCATTCAATATATGTGCCGTCTTCACTGCATACGCAGTCATATTTCCACAGATATTCCGCAACAGCACTGTGTGCGGAAACCTCCGCGTTAATGGATTCGCGGTTCCTGCTGATCTGAATGTAATAATTATTGCCGTTCCATTGCGTTTCGCTTGCCCACTGTCCGATATACTCGTCAAATGGGTTTTCAGCTGTTACAGGAGTATTGTTTTCCTCTGCTGGAGAATTGTCTCCTGAAATAACGAAGGATATTGCAGATGAATCAAAGCCCGAGCAGAGTCTCGGCGGCATATCATCTGACCAGCTCAGCCTGAAATCCTCCCATTTGCTGCCGTCCGCCTTTAAGAAACAGTACCATGCGTTAGAATGTGTGTCGTCAATGTCCTGTATCTCGATTTCAATTTTTCCGCATTCTTTTCCGCCGCCGCGGTACGCAAGCTCGTATGAGCCATCAGCATCGACAGTAAGAGTGCGTGGATCAAGGGCATTTTCTTCATACCATGTACCGATTATAAGCATATAATCAGACTTGTTTATAGGTGAAGCGCCGCTGCTTACAGGTGAACTTGATGTTGAATCGTTTTCATTTGCTTTGGTTTTGTCTTTTTTTGTGTTGTCCTTTGCGTTTGTAGTGGTTGAAGCTGTTTGACTTTTAGTTGAAGCAGCTATTGTTGATACTGCTGTTGAGGAGACTGTGACCTTTGATGATACTCCGCCGTTTTCGGAAGATGTACGTCCGCAAGAAACTGTTGCAGACAGCATTGTAAGTATTGCAAGACAAGAAACTATTTTTTTCATAATAATTCTCCTTTAATGATTTTTTCAAGACTGTTTGTCATGTTTACAATGATAGTATATCACATTCAGACATGAAATGCTGTAAAATTACAAATTTGTAATCCTATATACTTTGTTTTGAAAATATGGTATAATGTTCGTAATAAAAAAGTAAATTCCTTTAAGGAGCAAATATATATGAAAAAGAACTATTCCAAGAGCCGTTTGCTTAAAAGGCAGCTTCTTATCGCGTTTATTACCAGTCTTCTGACTGTTATTGGTATATGTACCGTTATTTTCAATGTTATGTATCATCAGGCATTGAACAGCGTGGATAAGCACTCCAGAGAGCTTGCCGATAAAACGGTCAACACTGTTTCTGAAGCATATTATCAGATGAACCTCTCAGCAGCACAGGGTACAATGTCTTTATTCGGCAAAAATATAGGTACTGAAATAAATGCGTATGATCAGCATTTCCGCGATCAGGAAGACCTTATCACATATGTGGCGCCGAGTGCGCAGCCGTATTTAAGGGATACCTGTCATTCAAGCGGTATTTTCTTTATACTTACAAAGGACGGTATACAGGGCATAAATTTACAATATGGTGAAAGCTGCGATCAGCTTGCAGAAGAATTGTTTGAAACTCTTGATCAGATAGTGAAAGGAGAGCCAAAATACTACGGATATTACCCGACTTTCAGAGATTTTGTCTATAATCATCGCCAAACTCCCGGCGGAAATTACTTAAAAGCAGGAAAAGGTCAGATAATAGCATGGGACAACCTTATAAACTACTCGGAATACGACTTGTGCTACGGTATTATCGTAAATGAAGCCAATAACTGGCTCGTAGCACCTGTGAATGAAGTGACAAAAATCGAGTCTATCGCGCTCAACAGAAAATTAGATACTATATTCAGAAAATACGTTTATATAATGCTCGCTTCTATAGGCGGAGTTTTTCTGCTGTTTATCATCATTTCCTTTATTCTTTCCAAGAAGCTTGCGGATCCTGTCGTTTCTGAGCATGATATGCTCTTAAAGGTAAATGAAATGAAGACCGCATTCCTTTCAGACGCTTCCCACGAATTGAAAACGCCTCTTGCAGCAATGTCGGGTTATGCTCAGAATGCGGAAATGGACCTTGCAAACGGCGGCAATCCGGCTCTTGTACAGGAAAAATTAAAGCGTATCAGTTCCGAATCCAATCGTATGGCTCTCATGGTTACACAGATACTTGACGCAACACGTATCGAAGAAGGACGCATGGTCCTTGAACTCACTCCCTGCGATATTGAATGCCTTGTGCGCGAGACCGTTGAGACTTATTTCGCAGTTCTGAACAAAAACAACAACCGTCTTGCGCTCCGTATACCGCTTGAATTGCCAAAGGTCGAAGCCGACAGTTCAAGATTGCAGAGAGTATTTGTAAATCTCATTTCTAACGCCTTAAAGCACACTAAAAACGGTACAATACTCGTTAAAGCAGAGGAAGATGAAAACTTTGTAAAAGTCACTGTAAAGGATACGGGAAGCGGTATCTCGGAAGAGGATATGCCTCATATCTGGGAGCGGTATTACAAGGGAAAGCACTCCGAAACAGGCACGGGACTGGGATTGTTCATATGCAAATTTATAATCGAGTCCCACGGCGGCAAAATATGGGCAGAAAGCGAAGTCGGCAAGGGTACGGCATTTATGTTTACTTTGCCAATAAAATAAGAAGATGACCGATTATTATAAGATGCATTAACATCGCATTATAACAAAAAGGGAACGCATAAGCGTGATACTTATATAGCAGGTCATACTTTTTATCTGGGGAAACCTTTCTGAAGAAAGGCTTTCCCCCGAACCCCTTTCCAAAGACTTTTTTAGCTGATTTTTTCTCATATAGGGCTCGCTGAAAATAAAAAAAGCCCTGTAATAAAACAGAGCGAGCCCTATATGAGAAAAAATAAAACTGAAAGTTTTAGGGAGAGAGTTTGAGAGAAGCCCCTTTTTCAAAAGGGGTTCTCTCAATAATAAG
>Ga0129313_1000082_pt1 | contig 93766 bp, 81 predicted proteins | sample O1105metagenome_FD_94436 | JGI IMG/M metagenome (GOLD analysis project Ga0129313, IMG submission 94436) | Orangutan group fecal microbial communities from fecal samples from Wisconsin, USA - O1105 metagenome | ecosystem: Host-associated > Mammals > Digestive system > Large intestine > Fecal...
AAATAAAAAAAGCCCTGTAATAAAACAGAGCGAGCCCTATATGAGAAAAAATAAAACTGAAAGTTTTAGGGAGAGAGTTTGAGAGAAGCCCCTTTTTCAAAAGGGGTTCTCTCAATAATAAGCGTAAAACTACTATATAAGTCTTGCGATTATGCTATACGTTTTTTATTTCTCTTCGTCCTGTGAACGGCGTCTGCGCCTGTCATTTTTGTTCACCTTCGGAACAGCATATATAGGCTTCATGGGCTTTGATTTGCTCTTGAAAACCACATATGCGTATATGCAGACCAGAACATATATCGCGCATAGCAGGAATGATATCATCAGCGCTCTGTTGAACCACCTTGACTTTCGGAACATCTTTGCAACGTAGATATTATACTTTGACACCGAGCGCTCAACATTGCTTACGGCAACTATCTCAACTGTTCCAAGCTCCTCGCCCGAATACTCCAGCGTTACCTTGCCGAGAGGTTCGCCCTTTGCTACGGGAGCCTGCAAGGACGTCTTGTACCATTCAACCTTGTCGCGGCTTATGGTAGAGATATCTATATCATCATACCAGATACGGGTGAATTCTTCCTTGGGCTTTGCAAGAACGTAATCATTGCCATCTGCAAGCTCAACGGGAAGCTCTCCTACCTCTGCGGTTTCAGCAAGAATGGTCTTGTAGGAGAAATGTCCGAATGCCCAGTCAAAAAGGGACATAGCGTCAACTATGTGGAAATATGCGATATCGCCGCTCGATGATTTCAATGGAGACTTCAGAAGCACCGCAAGATATTTGTTTCCGTCACGGCTCGCCATAGTTATGATATTTCTGCCTGCCATATCAAGGTTTGCGGTTTTTATGCCCTTTGTGCCGCTGTAGGCATAGTCGCCGTCAGAATCCATCATAACGTTTGAATGAGTCCATATCCATGAATTCGGATCGTCATGGTGCTCGGGATTAGGATTAGAAGGCGTATAGCTGTAGGTAGTAGCTATAGTCTCAAACATCGGTACGTCAAGCGCATACATGGTAAGCTTTGTCATATCGTTTGCAGTAGTGTACTGATTCGGATCGTACAAGCCTGTGGGATTGGTGAAATGAGTATCGAACAAGCCAAGCTCGGCAGCCTTTTCGTTCATCATATCCACAAAACGTTCTGTATCGCCCTTGCCTATCTTGTAAGCAATAGTTTCACAGGCTTCCACAGAGGAAGTCAGCATCATTGCATAGAGCAGGTCGGTCATGGTAAGAACGTCGCCGTCCTCTATCTCTGCGAACCTCAGATCGTCGGGATACTCATAATTATAAAGGTACTCGTATATCGACTCGTCTATAGTTACCTTTTCATCAAGGTCCTCGCAGTTTTCAAGACAGACAACAGCCGTCATTATATTTACAAGCGGTCCCGGCATTTGCTTTGCGTCTGCATTTTTCTCATGTATGACCATGTTTGAATCGAGATTTATAAGCACCGCCGATTCGCTCTGTATAGGCTCTTCCAGCGGAAAGTTCACAGCTTTTACTTTTGCCGCACTTACAAATGGCAGTACCATTACAGCCGCAGCAAGTAAGGATAAGAGTTTTTTCATATATTCTCCTTTATATTCAAGCGAAATGTTCGCATTATTTCATTTTAGGAAACACCAAGATATATTATAGCAGATTTTTTTGTATTTTAAAAGGGGTTTCAGAAATTTTATTAAAATTTTCTGAAATTTTCCTGTCCCCTCTTTACGTTTATAAAAAAATATGCTACAATAATAATCACAGAAAGCAGCACAGATAAAAATAGCTGCTATAAATTGAACAAAAGAACGGAGGTTTTAATGTGATCTACGTAACAGGAGACACCCACGGAGACATCACACGTTTTAAAAGCTCTGAAATGAAGAAATTAGCACGAGGCGATACCCTGATAATAACAGGTGATTTCGGTTTCATCTGGAATAACTCAAAACAGGAAAAAGCCGCACTGAAAAGGCTCGCCGAGAAGAATTTCAGAATAGCTTTTGTGGACGGTTGTCACGAAAACTACGACCTGCTGGAAAAATACCCCGTTGACAAATGGAACGGCGGCAAGATACACCTTATCGAGAAGAATATTTTTCATCTCATGAGAGGTCAGGTCTACACTATCGAAAAAAAGAAGATATTCGCTTTCGGCGGCGGACACAGTCAGGACATAGACTTCAGAAGAAACATCGACTGGTGGGAGCGCGAGATGCCTACTCATCAGGAGATACTTGACGGTATTGCAAATCTCAAGGAGCACAACTACAAGGTGGATTACGTAATCACCCATGAGCCTCCCGCTTCTCTCAAGGAATGCCTTGGCGTCGATGTTCTGGAGCACCTTGAGGTTCACGCCTTTTTCGAGGACATCATCAAAAACTGTACCTATAAAAAATGGTTCTTCGGGAAATGCCACATCGACAAGCATATCCCCTTGAAATTCTACGCAGTCTATGACTGCCTTTATCCGTTAAAATAGACATATTATAAGCAGATCCGACATAGTATTTACTATCAAATCAAAAGAGGTAATACTATGAAAAAATTCAAATTAACGGATCTGCTTATTTTTGTTGTTACGGCAGAGCTGGTGGGAGCTCTATCCGCTCTCCTTGCAGGCGATTTCACATCATTTTACGCCGAGGTCATCAGACCGCCGCTTTCTCCGCCTGCATGGCTGTTCCCCGTGGTATGGGCGATACTTTACGCTCTCATGGGGACCTCTGCGTACATGATATGGAACAACAGAAAAAACGAGCTGCGCCGTTCATCTGCACTGAAGCTCTACTACATACAGCTTGCAGTGAACTTCTCATGGAGCATTATATTCTTCCGCTTCCGTGCCTTTGCTCTTGCAGCAGCTGTGGCTGTGATACTGTTTTTCCTTGTTGGAGCAATGATACTCTCATTCAGAAGAATATCTCCCCTCGCTGCAAAGCTGAATATCCCCTATCTTGTATGGCTGGGCTTTGCTTCATATCTGGCAGTTGCCATTTATTTCCTAAACTGAGCAGAAGAAACTGCCGTTTTTTCTTCCAATATCTTTGCATTGAAAATACACGATATCCCGTGCTATAATGATATTGTCACCGGAGGACAAATACTTACAGGAGGGATATTATTATGTGCAACATCTGGAAGATTCTCTGTGATATGTTCGGCTTCTGCTGTAAATAACACACATACGAAAAAAGCTGCGTATTCATACGCAGCTTTTTTTATCTTTTTCATGGGACAAAGTTCCCTGAAATTATAACGTCTCTTTTACTGCCTTTGTAAGCTCAACGGCAGCTTTTTTTACGTCATCAGCTCCGAAAATTGCCGATACTACAGCAATACCGCTGTGTCCGCAGCCCTTTATCTCACGGACGTTTTCAGCCGTTATACCGCCTATCGCAACAGCAGGGATATCAACACAGCCGCATATCTCGGAAAGCTGCTGCGGAGTTATCCTTATCGCGTTAGTTTTTGTGGGCGACGGGAATACAGCTCCGACGCCGAGATAATCAGCGCCCGATGCTTCGGCAAGTTTTGCCTGCTCAACAGTTTTTGCTGTAGCTCCGATGATGAAGTCCTCACCTGCTCTTTTACGTATCTCAGCAACAGGAGCGTCCTCGATACCGACGTGAACACCGTCGGCACCGCTTTTCAGCGCTGCTTCGTAGTCATCATTGATGATGAGGGGCACATTATGTTTATGGCAAATGGGCAGAAGCTTCTTTGCTTCTGCAATAACTTCTTCCTGAGTGATATTCTTTTCACGGAGCTGTACGCAGGTCACACCGCCAAGGATAGCCTGCTCCACCGCTTCTTCAAGGCTCACGCCGCGGAGACAGCTTCTCTCGGTAACTGCATAAAGCAGAAGCTGCTTTTTATCAAACTTCATATATTCACTTCCTGTTAAATTTACTCATAAGCTCTTTCGGCTGTACAGACTTCATAAAGCCGCTCATAACGCAGGCACCCGAAGCTCCTGCTTCCATGACCTGAGAGAAGTTTTCGGGCGATATGCCGCCGATAGCATATACGGGAATATCCACGCTCTGACATACCTCGCGGAGAAAATCCAGTCCACGTGGCGGAAGTCCCTTTTTGCAGTCCGTGGCAAAAACATGACCTGCCGTAATATAGCCTGCTCCGAGAGCTTTTGCCTCAAGAGCGTCCTCAACAGAGTGACAGGAAACTCCTATAAGGCTGAATCGGCGTTTATATTCAGCCGATAGCTCACGCAGTATATGCAGTGGCAGATGTATACTGTCCTTGCCCAGTTCGATTGCTGTTTTCCAGTAGTAATGGAGAATAAGCTTTGTCTCACTGTTGGAGCATATCTTAATAGCTTTTTCCGCAAGAGTGCGGTATTCGCTTTCGTCAAGGTCTTTTTCGCGGAGAACGATGTATTTTGGAGCGGCTTCTGCTATCTTAGCAAGCTGCTCCATAAAATCTCCGCCGCACAGATTACGGGCAGTTACGCAAATGATATCAGACATAGAGATAATCGTTCAGCACAGGCTGAAGTCCCTCGGAGGACATATCCTTGTACATTTTATCGAAGCTGCGGCTGTCGTTTATCTCGAACTGCTCGTCGCCCTCTGCCGAGTCGCTTTCCTTTCCCGTGTACTTGCTCTCGTGGTCGCCGATACCCGTAGAAACGCCTGCCGAGACCTTAGTTGCGGCTATCTTTACGATACCGTTTCTGAAAGTCTCGCTCTCTCGTGAGGAAACTGTGATACCGCAGAATGGCAGGAATATCCTGTATGCGCAAAGTATCTGGCAGAGCTGCTTCTCATGAACGTCCAGAGGATTTATCTCGTCGTTATTGATGATAGGACGAAGTCTCGGACATGACAGCGATATCTCAGCCTGCGGGTATTTTCTCTGCAAGTAGTAAACGTGAAGCGCACTTGCAAGGGCGTCCTTTCTGAAATCGGAAAGTCCCAAAAGCGCCGAGCAGGCAATACCTCTCATGCCGCCCATAAGAGCTCTCTCCTGAGCCTCGAAACGGTACGGGAATATTCTCTTGTGTCCCAACAGATGAAGCTGCTCATAGCGATCGCTGTTGTAGGTCTCCTGAAAGACCGTAACGTAGTCAACGCCGCATTCATGGAGATACTTGTATTCGTCGGTATTCAGCGGATATACTTCGATACCAACCATGCGGAAGTATTTGCGAGCCAGCTTGCAGGCTTCACCGATGTATTCAACACTGCTCTGTGCACGGCTCTCGCCTGTGAGGATAAGTATCTCTTCCATGCCGCTGTCAGCGATAACTTTCATCTCATGCTCTATCTGCTCCATATTGAGCTTCATACGCTTGATGTCGTTGTAGCAGTTGAAGCCGCAGTAAACGCAGTAGTTCTCGCAGTAATTGGCGATATACAGCGGAGTGAACAGATAAACCGTATTGCCGAAGTGCTTCTGCGTTTCAAGTCTTGCCTTTGTAGCCATTTTTTCAAGGAATGGCTCTGCGGCAGGAGAAAGCAGTGCCTTGAAGTCCTCAACAGTGCAGATATCATGATTAAGGGAAGCATTTACGTCCCTTGCTGTATACTGAGAATAATCGTAATTATTCATCTCCGTAAGAACCTTGTCCATGATATCGGACTTGATACGCTCCATGCCCTCCATGTACTCCATGTGATTTGAACGGGAGGACGGATCAGTCTCAAGGGTATGCTTCTTTTTAAGTGCAGCCTCGGAGAGCTTGTCCGAATCCACGAAATAATTATTGTCCATCAGTATCACTTTCCTTTATTACTTTTGATATCTACCTTCATTATTTTTTCAACGGCAGCATTAATGAAGCGTGAAAGATAATGCTCCTCTATCCATGCATAAACCCAGAACAGAACAAAACAGCCAATAAATACAGAAACGATATCAAATCCGATAAAATGTATTATAAAGCCTGAACCTACAGTCATGAGCAATACTGTCATCAGATTTAATACCGCACATATATCTGAAGCTACGCTGATTCTTTTAGAGCAGGTATTTCTTTTTTTCATATTTGGCTTATCAGTCGCGCAAAAATCCTGTGAGTGTATCAGACGGAGCAGCTCCTCTTGTAAGAACACGTCCGAGGCCTGCCAGATAAGCCTTTCTTCCTGCTTCTATAGCCTGCTTGAAAGCCTCAGCCATTACAGGCAGGTCGCCTGCTGTAGCAAGGGCTGTATTGGACATAACAGCGGCGGCTCCCATTTCCATAGCTTCACAAGCCTGTGAAGGTCTGCCGATACCTGCGTCAACGATGATAGGCAGGTCTATCTCATCAATAAGTATCTGTATGAAATCCCTTGTAGCAAGTCCTTTGTTTGAGCCTATAGGCGAAGCAAGAGGCATTACAGAAGCCGCACCTGCATTCACGAGGTCACGGGCTGTATTGAGGTCGGGATACATATATGGCATTACGATGAAGCCCTCCTTTGCAAGTATCTCCGTAGCGCGGACAGTCTCCTGATTGTCGGGGAGAAGATACTTTGTATCACGCATTATCTCTATCTTTACAAAGTCTCCGCAGCCAAGCTCTCTTGCAAGACGGGCGATACGGACAGCCTCGTCTGCATTTCTTGCGCCCGATGTATTGGGGAGCAGAGTTACGTTCTTCGGGATATAGTCCAGTATATTCTCGTGCTCCTTGGAGTTTGTACGGCGTACAGCGAGAGTGATTATCTCGGCGCCTGCGTATTTTACAGCCGCTTCGATAAGGCTGAGGGAATACTTTCCCGAACCAAGTATAAAACGTGAGGAGAACTCATGTCCTCCGATTACAAGCTTATCGTCTTTCATTGTTATTTCTCCTTATATATCAAATTCTCCTGCGATTATCCTTATAACTGCGTGAGCCTGATGACCTGCGCAGATAAGGACTCTCGACGAAACAAGTCCCATGCCGTTTTCAACGTCGCTTACCCCGTCGCCGCAAAGGTAAAAGCGCTTGGTCACGCGCTTTGTTATTATAATATTGGAGGGCGCTATGCCAGCCATTCCCGAGCCCGAAACAAGATACTTTTCAGGCATATTCTCCAGCACACAGTTCACCAGCATTGCTTTCTGGTCGGCTTTATCAAAGGCTTCGACTATGATATCGTCCTCAGCAAGAAGCTTCGGGATATTCTCCTCGTCAAGCCTTACCTGCTCCTTGACAATATCACAGTATGGCGCGATACGCTTCAGCGTATCGTACATGGCGTCTGCCTTGAACTGCCCCAGCTGTTCGGGGAAATACTGCTGTCTGTTGAGATTTGAGATATCCACCCTGTCAAAGTCCAGTATGTGGAGCTTTCCCACTCCTGCCCTTGCAAGTGCGATCGCGATATTCGAGCCGAGACCTCCCAGACCGCATACAGCTACGGAAGCATTGCTGAGCTTTCTTTGAAGCTCCGCACCGTGGCGCTCTTCAAGCGCCTTGTACATTTCTTCTCTTGTGGGTATCACAGTATCAGCCGCCTCCCACAAAGCGCACGACCTCTACCTTGTCGCCGTCCTTGAGAACAGTCTCGCCGTACTTAGCCTTCGGGACTATCTCCTCGTTGAGCTCTACAGCTACGCGCTGACCGCTTATATCCATATCAGCAAGCATTTCGGTGACAGTTTTTCCGTCCTTGTCGAGAAGCTCTCCGTTTATCTTTACCATAGCTACCTCCTAACAAAAATCGGGAAACCGCCTGACGCAGTTCCCCGAATGCATTTCATAAAGCATACTCCCTACGCTGGCATTAACCAAATCAGGTCGAAGGGTCGAAGGTATCACCTTCCTCTCAGCCTGTTCCACAAGCTCCCCTGTAAACTTATTATATCACCATATTTTTTGAAAATCAAGTCCTATTTTCCATTTTGCCGTTTTGCACACATCTTTATCAGAAAAGTGTGAGCTGTTGGTACTTTTCGGGCAGTTCACTGAGATACTCAAAGCACTCCCTGTTGCGCATAATGCCGTATTTTCCGCAGAACTCATGAAATATTCCCATTAGTCTGTCATGGTTCGGGCTGACTATCTCATAACTTAGCCCGTATTCCCTGCGGTATCTGTGAGAAAGTCCCTGAAAATGCCTGTCCAGCGCCGAATAGAAGTATTCCCTGTTTCCGTCGCGGAGCGTAAGACCAATTCCGAAGCAGATTATGCCCTTTACGCCTGCCTCAGCGCAGTAACCAAGAAGTCCGCGGAGATTCTCCTCGGTATCGTTTATGTATGGCAGAAAGGGCGTGAGCCACGCAACTGTGGGGATATTATTCCGCTTCATCTCCATGAGAACTTCAAAGCGCCTGCGAGTATTGCAGACAGCAGGCTCGATGATACTGCAAAGGCTGTCATCAAAGGTAGTCATGGTCATCTGCACGACAGCCTTCGCCTGCTGATTAATTGAAGCAAGAAGCTCCGTATCGCGGAGCACAAGGTCAGATTTAGTAAGCACAGCGGCTCCGAACTGATACTGCTCGATAAGCTCCAGACATTTCCGCGTGAGGTTAAGCTCCCCCTCTATAGGCAGGTACGGATCGCACATAGAGCCCGTACCTATCATGCATTTCTTACGCTTTGAGCGCAGAGCCTTTTCCAGAAGCTGGGGAGCGTTGCTTTTCACTTCGATATCCTCAAAGGCATGAGTCATATTGTAGCACAGACTGCGGCTGTCGCAGTAAATACAGCCGTGAGTGCAGCCGCGGTAGATATTCATTCCGTTTTTTGAGGACAACAGCCCCTTTGCTTCCACAAAATGCATGATTCACGCTCCCTGATGTTTTTAGTACGTTATAGCGTTAGTGTTGATCTGATCGCTCTTTTTCTCGCTATACATTTTTGATATTATAATGCTGACACTTGCTGCTCGATCCTAAGCTTTTCGCCGTTTATTTTCTGTTCATTCGGTTCAGACCGACATATTCATCGATAAAACTGCTTACGCTTTGTACTTTGTAGGGCTTATCAGACCTTAGTCCGCCGATGTATTTTTTGGAGTGAACCAGATGTATAATTACCGCCGCTATGAAAGCAGGGATAGTTGACATGAATATAGTTACCATAAAAGTCAAAAACAACGCTGTCAATGCGTTCATATCGTTGTCCTTAACCAGACAATATGTGAGCAGGAAAGCTATAATTTCACATACAAGGAAAATAGACCAGAAATGCAGCTTGCTCTTGGAATTGAAAGGCACTTTTGGAGAAGCAAACTCCCCTGTCTGACCATTCATGGCAAATGTGTAATCATTGCCCTTGTATGTAACGTTCAGAAACCATACAGGCACAAGGTAGTACATAAGCTTCAAGTCGCTTAGAGAAGTTTCTGCTTTTTGTGCATCGGGTATATAGTCCCCTTCTGCAAGTATGGCAGCTCTTGCAGAGCAGGCATGCCTGACTTCCTTTTCAACAATATCCAGAACGTGTTCAGCTCCTATGGTGTATCTGCTTGCGTAAAAGCCTGTAAGGCAGGATTCGGTGAAATCCTCGGCTTCATCGTACAAAAAGGGCGCAACGGAGTAGAATGCCTCCTTTTTTATATCAGTTCCCAGAATAGGATAATCGGTCACCTTATATTTTGCACTGTAGTTATTCGTTTTGCAGTCGCAGGAGCAGCTGTAAAGCCATATCGGGATATAACAGCCCACTATATTATCCGTGACCGCAGGATCGCTGAACTCCTTTGGCGCAAAAACTGCGCTCGCTATTTCCTCCCTGTACTTTTCAGCGAATTCCTCAGCCTTTCTTTTGAAAGGAATTACCTTATCGGGACGTATATCTCCAGAAAAATTTGAAGATATAACTACCTCATGATTGCAGAACGGACACCTTGCCGATGCTGAGGTATTCTTTGTTATGATATTTCCGCCGCAGGAAGAGCACGAGAACTCCACAAGCTGTTCAAGCATATCGGGCTCCCATACGTATTTTGTCCGCTCAATCCAGTCAAAATCAGCAAGCTTTGCGTCAGTCACCTCATTGAAATGAGAACGAATATATTCAAGGTCAAAACTGTTTGAGCAGGAACCGCATACCATTCGCTGCGAGTTTATATCAAAACGGAGCGAAGCTCCGCAGGACGGGCATTTGTATTCTGTTACGTCAGCCATATATCCACCACCTGAAAACATATATTGCTTACATTATATCATACAAGTTTACAAATAGCAATGACCGCGAAAAAAAACTACAGTTTTATTATTTACAGCCTATATAAATAATTATGAAATAGCAGAAAAAGCTCCGCCGAAGCGGAGCTTTTTCTGATGTCGGATATTTATTCAAGTCCTGACCATCTGAACTCTACAAGGTCAGAGTCAAAGCCGCTGTTTTCCACAAAGTCGCGGAGCTTCTGCATCTCTTCCTCGGGAGTGTACCATTCGTACGTGATGATGACCTTTTTGTTTATTGCGTCCATTTCCTTGTTGGTACGATCTATTCCGATAGACCTTACGTTGTTTTCGAGCATATAGCAGTAAATCTTCTCTCTTATGAGATTGAGCTCCGAATCGTCATCGGGATCATAAGGGATATTGCGGATAAGGTCTGTTTTTACATAATGCTCGATAAGGTAAATATCAAGGCTTGAGCGTGAGTGTATGTCTGCGCCGTCTTTTCTGACAAATACATACTTATCTGCGAACTGCTCGGGCATTTTCTCCTTTGGGACCACAGAGATATTTATGTACTGGTCTTCACAGTATTCGTTTATCATCTTCCTTATGGTATCGAGATCAGTAATGTAGTCGATGATACCGAGAAGATGCTTCTGTATGTTCTGTGCGTCCCCAACTGTCACGCCGTCGCCGTCCATATCAGCATTGGCTCTGCCTTCCTCTGAAAGCTTATACTTATCGGGATTTGCAAGGCACTGCATTATCAGAACAACGTCTGACATATCAACCTGACCGTCGTTATTAGAGTCGCCTTTCAGCGTACCCTTATCGTCTTTACCATAAAGCGGTATCTTGCTGTCATATTCAAAGCCTGCAAACTTCGGACTCAGCTGTACAAGGTTTAGAGCGTCCGCAAACATATCCGCAGCTTCTTCCTTGGTGTACCTGCTGCCTGATATCGGGTTTGCACTTACCTTGATATATCTTTTGTGGTATTTTACAGCGTCGGTATCCTCATTTATGTAATAGAAGTGAGAATTGCCCATATTGAAAAGACTGCCTGTGTTTCCCACAAGACTGCGCAGGAATACTTCGAACTGCTCTTCAAATCTGCCGTCAGTGCTTAACATCTTTGACACATCGTTGGAGCCGACTACCTCATTTATTATCACATTACCCTTAGAATCGGTAAATTCAGGCGGCAGGTCCACCAAAAATGACAGATGATAATTCTCCGCCGCTTTTGCTGCCGACTCCGCAGTCCATACCCTGTAGCCTCTTCTCTCGGTCATGTCATTTTCGGCGAAGTATGCTTTCATCTCCTCCTCAGTCATATTGCGTAAGTTATTGAAGAAGGTATCGCTGAGGAACTTATCCACATTATGATAGCGCAGGTCAATGAAATCGGAAGCGTCATTGCGGTAAAGTCTGATAATTTCGGGCTTTTCGGGAGGATTTCCTCCGACGAGGAGATAATATCCGTCCTCAAGGTCGAATCTTCCGAAATGGGTGTACATACCTGTACCGTTCCATTCGCCTTTATAAACTTCAAAATCCGACCATGTTATATTCTGCTTTTTCTTGGCTATTACCTTAACATCGTCAAGTGTCATGATCTTTTCGCCTTGAGTAAAGTCTGTTATTTCCTCTGTCTCTGAACTCAGTCTGTACGGGGAGATATCATAAACGCCTGTAAGATCAACAGCACCGCCGCCGTTATCGTCGGGATACTTGGCTATCTCATCGCGGATAGCCTTTTGCAGCTTGCAGAACTCAGCCACAGGCATGAATACCTCGCCTACGTCGTAATTGGTGAAGTATACATAGTCTCCTGCGCTGGTCTTGAAATATACGGCAGTTCCCATATGATTCGACTCTCCCGAGAGGAAATACTTTTCCTTGATAACAACATCAGGAGAGATACGTTCTTTGACGATATTGCTGTCCATATATACTTCATAGGCTCTCTGCTCCACTTCTCCGTAAGGCAGCTTTACCTCCTTGCCGTCCCTGATAGTCGACCTGCCTGACTTATATTCCTGAAGCTCCTCATTATAGAATGAGAACCAGCCGTCAGTATGCTCCACTACGTAGTAGCATATGTTCATATATTTGCTGTCAAAAGCTTCGTCGATATTGCTGTATTCCGAGAATACAAAGCGAACAGGGGTATTATGCAGCCTGAAAACATTCTTGAATGTATCAGCGTTAAGGTCTCTCAGCTGATTGAATGCGTCGTCGCCTAAGTCAGCAGGGGGCTCGTTATCCATAGTATAAGGGATATTGCAGAAGTATACTGTAGGATTTATAAGCGCAAGCACGGTCGAAGTAATACTTGTTGAGTATAAATAGCCGTTGTCCTCAAGGTATTTGAAAAGCTTGTAGGGATTTGTTCTGTTTTCAGCATCATCTTGACAGAGAAAAAGCTGAAAATCGCCTATTAATGCGCTGCTTTCATAATCACTTTCCTTATATCCCACCGAAGAAGCAACTTTCATGAGCTCCTTGTAGTTTTCGTTGTTTTTGTCCATTTCATAAGGAAGACCGATGCGTATACTGTAGCCGCCTGATATAGAATTTGCGGTATCCTCGTATACAGCAAGATGTCCTGTCACTGAGACAGCGTCAGGGAGCTTTTGCAGCATTTCCAGCAGAGTATTGAACTGCTCATAGGTCATGCTGCCGAATAAACGGTAGATATCCCCATCGTTTGCCAGTTTTGGCGCTTTATATCCCTTGTCGGCAAGAGCATTGCTTATATATCCCTTGTCGGCAAGAGCATTGCTTATCTTGTCTATAGGCAGCTTCACGCCCTCTTTCATACGAACCACGACCTCGGGATATATAACTTCAAATTTGTGCAGCCTGCCGTTTTTATCCATGAGAATTCTCGTATTTGAGCCTGTATGCATGAAATAGCCTGTATCGTAGCTGCCTGCTCCTGCGTATTCGCCGCCGCAGAGTTCAGCAAAGACCTCGTCGGCAGTCATAACCTCATAGCACTCGACAGGTACAGAGGTCGGCTCTTCAGCGATATAATGAAGTCGGGATATCTCCATTTTTTCAACGTGAAGCTCCTTTGTTCCTGTGTTTTGTACTTCGGCAGAAGAAGTATCGGCAGCTATAGCTGTAAAGGGCATTGCAGCACTGCCCGACAGCATAGCGGCGGTAAGCATTATACTTATAAGCTTTTTCATAGTATCAACTCCTTTAATTTTGTAATGTTAAGGACGGATAATTTTTACCTTTCACTATATTAGACACGTTTTTTTCGGATTTTTCTCACCTGTTTTCAAAAAAATTTTGTATTAACTAAAATCTCCCGAAACAAAGGCGTTTCTTCTATTAATTATACACTTTAGTCCCGAAAAAGTCCATTAATAAATCGAAAACAATTTATCCGCATATTCTTTGTTGACAATTTTTCAAAAAAACTTTATAATCAAGGTGAGAAAAATCCGAAAAAAATGGTACTAATATTATAGAAGGATAATTTTATACTTTTCAATGAAAGGAGCTGTCTATGGATAACGGTGCAAGCAGCTACCGCCGTTTCCTTGATGGTGACAGAAATTCTTTTACCGAACTGGTCAGAGAGTACTGGGACGGTCTTACACTATATCTCTCAGGCTTTACCAACAGCATTACAGAAGCCGAGGAATTCGCCGAGGAAGTCTTTCTAAAGCTATATGCGGAAAGACCGCCCTTCTCGGGAAAGAGCTCGTTCAAAACATGGCTTTATGCTATCGGGCGCAATACGGTTCTGAATATGCTTAGAAAGCGCAGAAAAATCCGTGAAGCGTCCCTTGACGGCTTCTATGACGTTTCTGACAGAGAGGATATAGAACGGAACCATATACATGACGAGAACAAGAAGCTACTGTACGGAGCTATGGAGGACCTGCACAGCGATTACAGGCAGGTCCTGTATCTGGTATATTTTGAGAATTTCGGAGTTGCCGAAACGGCTGAGATAATGCATAAAAGCGAGCGGCAGGTATACAATCTTCTGTACCGCGCAAAGGCGGCGCTGAAGAAAACACTTGAAAAGGAGGGCTTTGAATATGAGGAGCTATGAAGAGATCTCAAACAGAATAATGGAACGCGGCGACAAGCTCATAGAGTCTGCAAAAGTCAGAGCCGCAAAGATAAGACATACCTCCTATGCGGTATCGGGTATGTGCGCCGCTGCCATAGCTGGCATAGGCGTCTGGCATATAGCTTCATATGTAAAGAAGCCCGATGACGGCTTCAACGGCTCGGGTATCGTGTCCGCAACAGAAACTATTACAGAGAACACATCGTCTGCCGAGATAACAACCGCTCTTACCACAACATCCCCAAAGGCAACGGCAGCCGCTAAGACCACAAAGGTGACCACAGACAGAAAAAACAGCGATACAACATCGGCTGTACCTGCTGTAACTACAGCAGCTGTGCAGACAACCTCTGCAAAGACAAGTACCGTCCACGTAACTACTTCGGGAAATAACGCAAACGAAACAGCCATTCCCGAATCTCCTGCAAAAACTACAACAGCAGATGATCCCACACCTGTAACTACTACGGTCAGACCTGTATCACCTGACGGCAACGATAACGGCAATTCAGGCAATTCAGGCGAGGAATCAGTACGAATAACTACCTCTGTTCATATCGAAGACGGACCAACTACCACAAGTGCTTCTATTAACGAAACATCGACTGAAACTATCACCACAGCAAAGTCAGGACCGCAAATGGGCGATGGAGGATACGTACCGCCCACGTCAACCACAACTACCAGCTTGCAGGACGTTTTCCGTGCAAATCCTTCATATATCACACTGAACGAAGTTCGCTACGAAAAGCAGGCTGAGGTCTCGGTGGAAAGCATAGGCAGCTATCTACACAGAGTCGATGTGCATATCATGTATATAAGGAAAAATATCAGATCCGTAATGAAAGCATACCTGATAGAGGGCGTTGACGAAGAAGAAGCCGTCGCAGTTCAGCTTAAGGATACAGATGAGTATTACCTGTTCAGGAATACATCTTATAAAAAAGATGAGGCCGAATAAACCTTTGTAAATACGAAAAAAGCTCTGCCTTGCGGAGCTTTTTTTATAACATATCTATTGCCGGTATTTCCTGTAGACGTTAAATTACAGTTGATATATTTTTTTATTTTAACTTGAAATATACTTAGTGTTTTTCGTCGGAAATTACGTCTAATAAGTAAGAACACAGGATCATGTGCGAAAGGAGTCTGAATAATGGGCAACGGTGAAAGTAGCTACCGCCGTTTCCTTGCAGGCGATGACAGCGGTATGGTTGAGCTGGTGCATGAGTTCAGAGACGGACTTATGCTGTATCTGCAAAGTTATACCCATAATATCAGCGATGCAGAAGACTGTGTACAGGACACATTTATCAGACTTGCAGTAAAGAAACCCAAGTTCAGCGGAAAAAGTTCATTCAAGACATGGCTTTATGCAATAGGAAGAAACATCGCGGCTGATCACCGAAGGCATGACAAGCGAAACAGGAACGTCTCACTGGACGCTCAGGCTCCCCTTGCTGATGAAGCTGATCTTGAAAGAACTTATCTGGTAACTGAACAGAGAATAAATCTTCGTCACACAATGCAAAAACTCAAGGATGAATATCAGCAGGTGCTTTACCTGACTTATTTTGAGGGCTTCAGCAACGATGAAACTGCAAGGATAATCGGCAAATCAAGGAAACAGACAGAAAATCTCCTGTACAATGCAAGGAAGGCGCTTAGAACAGAACTCGAAAAAGGGGGCTTCAGCTATGAAAACTTATGATGAAATGGCTAAATACGTGCTTGAAGTCCGCGATGAACACGAGAAGAAAAGAAAGAGAAGAATATATATCGCAAAAAGAGCAGTTCCTGCCTTGGCGGGAGTTTTAGGGGCTTTTATCATAGGCTTTGGCTTGTGGAATAACTACAAGAGACCTGATACGCTGCCGACTCCAAGCACTGTCGTTGAGTGCGAAACTACAATGACTGCTTCAACTGCTCAGACTACACCAAAAGCAGTGACAAATGCTTTGACAACATCGGCTGTGACATCTAAAATAGACGCAAATACAACGACATCAACAACAGCGGCTTCGTCTTCTATGGCAGTATATGTTACCACAAAGGTAGCGACAACAGCTGCAAAACCTGAAACTACTGCTACACAGATAACATCGAAACCAGCTGCTGAGACAATATCTTCAACTACACCCCGCATAACATCAACAACGACTGTAACGCAGACGGTAACAACTACAACAACTGATCCCGAAATGACGGGCGGTCCGCCTGCAAAATCAACTCAGCCGCCAGGAGGTGAGACACCGCCCGGCAGTGCCCATAATCCGTGGTATGATATGCCTGTTCACAGGCAGTATTATAATGCGTTTCTGGAGGGCTATGTTGCTGATCTGACTCCTGCCTACCGCAGCGGATATCCTATATCCTCCGAGCTGATAGGAAAACATATTAGCAGCGCAGATATGAAAAGTCAGTATTATGTTGACGGAGAGGTAAAGAGCTGCAAAGCAGAGGCGTATTTTATAAACGGATTCAGCGATGATGATATTGTGGCGATCAAATTCGACGGACATGATGAATATTATCTGTATCACACAGATAAAACTGATTTGTACAGTTTAATGAAGATTATTCCACCTCTTGAAACCTGATTTTATTATGAAAGGGTGACTTTTATGAAAAAAACTAAAAAATATATCGCTGCTTTAATGGCGGCAGTAATGACAGCGGTTTCATCGACTGTAATGCCTGTTATGGCGGATGGCGAAAACATAGACACTGTCCATGATTCATCGCTTATACTCTCCGATGATACTATAAGCACTGATAAGGCAATAAATGCTTTTCTTTGGGACAGTGAGACAAATACAAGAAATATAAACGCCTATACAGCTTTGAATTCGGATCATAAAACAATTGAGGTACACAGCGTTGAACCAGCTGTTATTGAAGCTGTGAAAGAATATGTAAAGGCAAATGCTATCAACGAAGAACTGATAATGTATGTTATTGACGAAGAGGAGGAACAGCTTACAGGCACTTATTTTGATGAACTTCCCTCCAGTGACAGCACACAGGAAGCTGCACTGCGTTTCATGCTCACAAATTATATAAATGATAATAATATCGATGCATGGATATACGATAAAGAGTCTACGCCTGACGGTATAATATTCATAGGGTATTATCGCAAAAACGAGAATATCCCCCTTGACATCATAAATCAGGTCGAAAAAAAAGGATTCGATCCGCAATTGGTCAATTTTGTAAAGGAAGATCATGAAAAGGACGGACTTATCGAAGATATCGACGTGATAAAAAGGCTTATCAACTGGTATATCTCCGAGAACAAACTGAATGCAGGGATAGTTCCCGAATTTGAGCTTCTTGACGGTCTTGACAGCAATGTTCTATATGTGGAGTATACTGCGGAAAAGACTGATATTCCAGATAAGCTTGCAGCATACATCAAAGACAGAAAGATCAATCCCGAGCTTGTAAAAGCAGGCGTTTCGGGCAGCTTTTCAAAGCAGAACGAATCCACTGTGGGAATCAGCTTTGAAGAATTCAGCAAGCTTACAGAAGATGAAGTAAAGGCTATGTTCGAGGAAAAAGGATTATCCGATTCAATGCACTACAGGCTGTGGACAGAGGAAAAACTCAGGAATGAGCTTGTATGCGGAGAAGTATGGGTACTGCTTAAACCTAATCCGTTTCCTGTATCAAATCCTGATTTAGCAGATGATTATAAGGTTTACTGGGAGGACGACAGATTTGCTTCTGCACTGGAGCTTCCCGAGGAATCATTCACCTTCAAGCAGAATTCCACTGTTCGTGTAGCTTTTGGCGATGAGAACGGTTATGACAATAACGAATACTGCTCATGCTATATCAGCCCTAAAACTGCGAATAATGTTGAAGCTGTAAAGGTTTTGACAGCAGCTCTTAATTACGTTCAGCTCAGTCCATATTTTGTTGACTTCTATTACAATTATTGGGGCGCGGCGGTTAATCCCACAGTACAGGTAAAAGGCGATATAAACGGTGACGGCAAATTCACTATTGCCGATATTGTCACATTTAAAAAGTGGCTTTACGGTATTTCCGATACTTCGCTCGCAAACTGGGAGGCTGCCGACTTCTGTGAGGACGGAGTGCTGGATTCCTTTGATTTCTGCATAATGCGCCGCAAAATAATTGAGAAATACGGCATAACAGCTGACGAAAGCGAAAAAACAGGCTCAGTTTCGGCTGCAAAGCCTGCCGTTCCAAATGCAGTTCATACAAATTTAAGCGTAAGCTATGACGAAGCAAAAGAGCGCTTCGGCTATCCTGTAGAGAAGTGCACAAGAAGCGATTTCCTCGGCTATAAAGTCGGAATAGTCAGTCAAAACGGAAAAACTGACTCAAAGGAGGCTTTCTGCCTTGACCTGACATACGAATTTGAGAATGGACTCGTCTATATCGCAGATCAGGACAGATCGGCAGGAAAAATAGCTAATCACGGTGTAAAACAGTATGAGTACAAGGGAAGGATATTTGTTGAAGAACAGGATTCAGGCACAGACGGAAAGATATATATCGGCTATTATCCGACCGATATGGGCGGACTTGGCTATCGCGCCATATTCGATAAGGACACCGATATCAACGAGATAATGGATACCATAATAGCCTTAGAGCTGTAAATAAAATGGCAAGGAAACAGCCGTGCATTTAGCACGGCTGTTTTTTATTGCTGTAAATATTCTTCCAGTGTCATAACATCACCATTTGAGGTTGCTGTGTAGGCGTAGTATGAAAGAATCTGTGACGCGTCAACGGCGTTTATGCTGCCGTCTTTGTTGACATCTGCGGAATTTTTCTGTGTTTCGGTGAAGCTTGTGCTCTGACCTGTAGAAACTTTTGAATAATGCTCCAGAACCAAAGAAACGTCTATGGCATTTACTGAGCCGCTGTTATCAACGTCACCGAGGAGATTTTCATCTGTAGCGTATTTCTTTTTTCCTTCAAGTGTTGTTCTTACTTTTTCATAATAATATTGATGATAACTTACTGGTATAAGACCTTTCTTATCAAGGTAAAGCAGCTGATTTAAATAATCATCTTCATCTACCTTGCCGTTAAGGTCGATATCGCCGTACTGACTTATTCTTTCCCTCACCTCAGCAGGCAGTATGTCCACGGCATCTTCAATTCCATTAGCTGTTTCTACTTGATAAACAATGTAATACAAAAGGTCATAGCTGTCATAATAATCGAACTTGCCGTCACCGTTCAGATCCTTTTCAGCTTCGCCGCTTTCAAGACGTCTGAAACAGTCAAGCTGTTCTTCTGTATATTCATCATCTGTACGTGTGTCGATCTCACTTCTCAGCTCTTCCATATATTCGATAAACTTGTCAATATGGTCTGGTCCGTCAACCGTTATAAAGTCATAATCTCTTAACACTTCTCTTATCTCATCATTTGTGGGATATTCGCCATGCAAATAGAGATAATACCTTGCTACATCTTTTGCGCCTCCAATACCAACATTTACAAAAAGATACTCTATCTCTTCAACTTTCTTTTTACGCAAACTCTGTTGCTCATGTGGATTGATCGCAATACCGATTTTTATATTCTTGGCTGCTTCTCCATCATAAAGCTCATACATTTCTTTATATTTTGATGTGTCTTTGCCGTATTTTTCACTGCATTCTTCCATATGCTCCGCGTAAAGCTCAATTTCAAATACGTCCTTTACATCAAATTCGCCGTCATCATTAAAATCATAATACCACCCTTTTTCCTGCCAAAAACTATAATAGTACATCTCCGTAAATATTCGTTCCACCCTGCTCGAGTATGCAGCATTTACGCCTGTAGGACTCGCTGTAGCTGCTATTCCCATAGCAGATAAAAAAGCTATCATTTTTTTCATAGTAACACTCCCTTCTACTTCTTCATAAATGGTTGTTGTCGTAACAGCCGCAGTAGTGATAGGCGGCTTGACTGTTGTCCTTGCCTGCCCTGTTGCCTTTGCTGTGCGGTTTGGGGTTGTTTTGACGGCTGTGGTAGTCTGAGTCTTTGCGGTGGTCGCCGACTTTTCAGCCGCAGTCGATGATACCGCGGTCACTGCCGTCTCTGTGGAGGTCTTCGCCAGAGTCGTTACGCTTGCAGATGTCGTTGCACTTACGATAACATTATCGTTATTCGGAAAATCTACAGGCTTTTTGTTTTTTACTGCTGCAAAGCATACCGCAATGCCAAAGCATAAACTCAAAGCTACAGGAGCCATGCGTTTCAGATAAAGCTTTTTCCGCTCTTGCCGCTCTAAATGAGCGTCTAATTTTACGAGGACGCTTTGATACATCTCGTCATTATTCTTCATATGCAAAGCCCCTCCTTTCAAGCTCAGTCTTTAATGAAGCCTTGGCGTTATAGAGCAGATTTTCTATCTGCCGTCTTGACTTTTTCATAATTGAAGCAGCTTCTTCATTGCTAAATCCCTCAAAAAACGTCAGATACAGCACCTGTCTGTACTCCAGTTTAAGTTTATGCATAGCCTTGTGCAAGACCTGCTTTTGCTCGCTTTTCAGGTATTCTTTTTCAATATTCTTTTCGTCAGCGAAATATTCCTGTGATTCCAACGGTACGACATCAAGTTTTGTATTTTTGCGAAGATATGTAACGGTAGTATTCCTGCCAATGGCATAGAGCCACGTTTTAAAGGACGACTTTTCCGAAAATTTCGGTTTTTTTATGGCAATGACCGTAAAAGTCTCCTCCGTCAGGTCTTCGGCTGTATGGATATTTTGTACAAAGCTGTTCAAATACAACATCAAGCCCACACGATATTCACATATTATCTCGCGCAGTCCTTCTCTGTCGCCCGCAAGAAAACGGCGGTAGCTACGGGCACCGTTATCCATGTGGGTTCCTCCTCTCAGGGATATTATTTATCCCTTCACTTATTAGTACCTTTTTTTCATCAAAACTCTAAGATATCAAAGATATTTTTTATTTTTAACCATTTTATCACGGTTTTATAGTCATTTCAATAACTTTTTACAGTAATAACCCAAGTATTTATAAGTTTCTAAAACAATCACAAAATATTTTTCTAAAAAAGCTTGACAAGCTCTCCGTTTTGTGATAAAATATTATGGTACTGCGGAGCTACTGGTTTTACAGTCCGCCTCGGTAAGTCTGTGCCGTGTGAAAAATTTCAGACATATGCGGATATGGCGGAATTGGCAGACGCGTATGGTTCAGGTCCATATGTTCGCAAGAACATGCAGGTTCAAGTCCTGTTATCCGCACCAGCGCAGAGCCTGCGCCCCCTTTCACGGGGGCGCTCGTTTTACTCGCTCACTTTGTAGAAAGCTGTCAGTCTGCTTTCGCTCGCGGCAGTCATTTTACAACTTACACAATTAAAGAGTGCCTTAGCAAAAGTTATGAGGAAGCATCAAAAAGCTCATAAAGTTTGCTGGGCACTCTTTGTTATTGTATCATATAACTGAAGCTATATAAACTCGGATTCCTGTCAGATAGTATCCGGTATCACAGTATATCGGTTGTAACATCTTCCATAATGTTGTAATTGAACGCGCCGTTCATATCGAAGCTTATGTCGATAGACTTGTCCTCGTTCTGGTGAACTGTGACCTGACGGACAAACATTCTCAGGTTAACATTTGAGATATACCCGTCTGCAAGTATAGTCTCTATCAGTTCCGAAGTATTCTTCAGTTCTTCACGGCGCTTCTTGCAGACCTCATCAGAATGCCGCAGGTCGGTTATCTTCTGTTCGAGAGAACGTATCTCAGCTTCACGCTTTTCAATCATATCATTGTAGATCTTAGCATGGTCACGGTTGTTGATACGCTCAATGATAAGCTGTTCGATCTCGTCACGGCACTGCTTGATCCTTTCATTGTTACGCTGTATCTCTCTGTCGTACTTTGGCTTCTTTTTGAGCCAATTCTTGATGATCTTTTCGTATTTCGCACTCTCAGCTTGTATATATTCAAGCAACGATACGATCTCGATATTTATCAGTGCATCAAGCTGTTCCTCTCGGACCGAATGTGGTGTGCAGTATTCCTTGCCGTAGCGATGGTTGCTGTTGCAGGTGTATTCAACGTACTCCTTGTCTTTCCACCTCCTTCGCCGTGCGATTAAACTTGCACCACACTCGGCACATTTTATGATTCCTGCATATCTGTGAATGTTACGTCCACACTGCGAGCGTGGATTTATCTTAGACCTCTGCTCCAGCATGAACTGTGCCTGTTTCCATGTAGTTTCGTCTATTATAGGTTCGCAGAAGTTTTTGTGTTTGAACTGCTCATCCTCTGGTACAGCTGTTATAGTCTTGTATATCTTTGAGCTGACTGTCTTGTGATTCACAAGTGTTCCATGATACAATTCATTTGTCAGCATACGCTTCACTGTAGTCTGAACCCACAGATATTTCTTCGAGATGTCAGGCTTATGGTCGCTTAGCTTTCGGTTGAAGTAATAGTCAGGTGACTTAATTCCCTCCGCGTTCATCTTCTTCGCTATGGTTGTCAGTCCATATCCATCAATATACAGCCTGAAAACCTCTTTCACAATCCATGCTGTTTCTTCATCTATGATTATAGTTCCTGTGTTTTTGTCCTTTACATATTCTCGTTGCCAAGAACGAGGAGATCAGAGCAGACTTTGATAAACGTATCGCCCACCTCACTAAGCAGATAGAGCGCCTTGAAAAAAAACTTGACTTCCGCGAAAAGGTCGTAGAACGCAAGGACGCTGTTATCGAGAAGCTTATAAATAAATATATCGGCGACGATAATTTATAATGCTATAATATTTCCTGTTCCGAGGGTGTCGGAACAGGGGCATTTTTGTACTGTTGAATTGCAATGTCACTTTTTTGAAAAGAAGTACCCCTTCTGATAAAAAAGAATTGATACTATTAGTATTAAAGCAGTCTGTATATAAATACAGGCTGTTTTTTCTTTAGCTTACAGTCGTGTCAAAACAACGCAGGTTACGCAATATTGCTGATTTTCATATTTCATGCTATAATATATCAAAACAAGTAAAATATCTCTCTCAAAAAATCTACTATATTAGTAAGAGGGATCTCAACCTCCCAAAAGAAGGAATAAACAATTTCATTACTAATTTACATGTTCTATGATATAATCAAATAATTCTGATTTGATACTTCAAACAAACAGAAAAGCTCCGCTAATGCGGAGCTCTCTGCCAAACTATACCTATACTCATTCAAGCTCTATTTTGCCTTGCGGATCAGAATACTCAATAGTACGAAGCATCAAATGGCAGTAGCCAGAGTTAAAATGAAAGTCAGCAAAGCTTTTCCCGTCGCTATGGGGCTTTTTTGTGCTGTACGTACAAAATGGTTCAGTTCACATAAACAGGTGGCTTTTTATTCTTCATGCATGAAAAGCAGAGATATTTTGTACCTTAATTCTGCTTAGTATCAAGTGGCAGTATGACGTTTGCAGTAAACATATCTCCGTCAATGACGACTTCAAACTGACCGCCGCAGGCTTCGGTGAAGCTCTTGGCTATGGACAGTCCGAGACCGTTGCCCTCGGTAGTTCTTGATCTGTCGCCGCGGGTAAAGCGCTCGGTTATCTCCTCGGGAGTGAAATCCATTTCCTCTGCGGAGATATTCTTGACGGAAATATGTGTAGACGTGTCATCGTTGTCAAGAGTAACGTATATCCTTGTGCCTGCCATTGAATACTTCAGCGCATTATCTATAAGATTCTGCAATACGCGGTAGAGCTTTCTGCCCTCTGCCATTATGGGCGCAGCCTGCACCTTGATATCCGTGCGGACTTCCATACCCGACTGCGCTATCTTGTCCGCCATATCACCTATCACCTGCTGAGTAAGGATAACCGCGTCTATTTTCTCATTGCTGACATCGGTATGGCTTGTTGCCTTTGCAAGGTCGAAAAGGTCTGATACCATTGCTTTCAGGCGGTCTGATTTCTGGCTGATGATAGTCACGTAATCCCTTGCCGCAGGGCTCATCTCCTCAGCTGAAAGCAGGTCTATATAGCTTATTATAGAAGTCAGCGGAGTTTTCAGGTCATGAGATACATTTGTGACAAGCTCAACCTTCATACGCTCTGACTGCACCTGCTTGTCAACTGCTGTTTTTATGCCGTCGGATATATTGTTGAGGTTATTTGTCATGCCGTATGCAGGAGACTTCTCGGGAACAGTCCTCGGTGAATAGTCACCGCCGTTCATATCGGCTATCTGTTTTGCTACGCCTGCTATCTCCACATGGTCGCGGAAGCTGAAATAAACATAGACCACAAGTAAAAATACCGAACCTACAAGGAAAAACTCGATTTCCCTCTCAGGTATAGCTATAATAAAAATAAGTAATTCCACAGCAGCAGCTATGGTTGTGCGAATAAGGAATCTTCGCATAAAAATGTCTTTTTTCAGGGAGGTTTTCTCGATATGCTTCATGCTGCGACGTTTTAAGGTCCTGCGGATAAATGAAGCAGATTTCTTCAGATACTTCCAGATAAAAGCGAGTATCTTACAGATAAGCGAGGTCTTGAACAAGCTTTTGCATTTAATGCGTGTGGAAAGAGTTATAAGACTGCCGAGACCTATTGCATAGCAGGCAGTAACAGCACTTCCTGTGATTATGCCGCCCATGTCAACATTTGTGTAATACTCGGCAAGAGAACGCCTGATATCGTCTATTCCGTATGCCAGAGTAATAACGCCAGCCACAGTCCCGCCTATGAATATCACAGGCAGCTCCGCAAATATACGGTCAGGCATTGAAAGCACGAACTTCTTTTTCTCTGCGTCATAGCCGCATACAAAAAGCAGAACAAGACCTATGATGATTCCTGCAATTCCCACAGGCAGAAATGGCATAGCTCTGTGCACCGAATCCTGCTCCGCAGTCTCGCGCTGTGAATGATAGCTCTCATACTCCGCGATAAGCTGGTCTGAGGGCTTGATATAAATGGTTACGTCGTTATTATTTTCTTTATATTTCTGGAATTTATCCTTTCTTACCTTTAACCATTCTCTGCTTTGCTCATCAAAGAACATATAAACATCGGTATCTGTTACCTCGGACATATCTCCGACACTTTCCACATTTTTCCCCTCTGACCATATGTCTCTTTCATTAGGTTCAAATCCGTTTCTTTCATCAGGGAGAACGTAATGTACATTCTCTCTGTCATAGTCGAACTGTTCAAGAGCCTCACGGTTTGCACTCTCATAGCTGAAATTATCTATATTCGTTTTTTCGGGAAGAGGAGTACTTCCGTCGGTCCTGTAGTATATTTTTGCACCGTTTTCGTCTATATAGCTGTCCAATCCCGTAGTATCGAAATCATACAGCGCAACAGCCTGCTTTGGCAGCGAGCCGTACATTATGTAATATGTAAGCCCGTAATTCGTTGTATACCAATGCATATTGGGATTATAATGCCAGTTTACGCCCTTGGGAATTTTGCTCACGCCGCCATTTTCATACTCGATACTGTATTCACTTTTTAGGGCTTCAGGGACGCTATTCATACAGATGGATTCTCCGCAGCTTGCATAATACTTAAAACCGCGTGGATTATCAATTACAAGATGACCGTTCCTGTCCATGAGACCAAGCTCCTGCATAGCCTGTTTTATTGACTTTTCGTACTCCTTGGAACAGGTATATTTGCTTTTCTCATCTACATTGCGCAGGTAGATACTGCTTATCGCCCAGAGCTTGTCGAACAGCTCATTCATATCTCGCGTATATTCATAGCTTTCCATAACATCAGCGCGGTTATTGCGGTCTTCTATCTGATTCATATTCTCATTTATAATGAACACACACTGAAAAACGCATATTCCCACAAGCACGCAGGATATTATAAACGCGATTATACGCGTAAGCCGCTTTTTCATGATCATATTATCACTCCTATTGTTTCTCCACTTTATAGCCAATGCCCCAGACTACCTTCAAGTAGCGCGGTTCACTGGGATTTATCTCTATTTTTTCTCTTATGTGGCGGATATGTACCATAACAGTGTTCTCGATAGAGTAAGAGTCCTCGTTCCACACACGGGAGTATATCTCCTCTGCGGAGAAAATACGCCCTGCATTTGACATGAGAAGCTCGGTTATCTTGTACTCTGTAGCTGTCAGCTTCACAGGAGAACCGTCCACAGAGAGCTGTTTAGCGTCCCTGTCAAGAACAAGACCGCCTATGCGGACAACATTCCCCTTCTGAACGCTGTCTGCCGCACCAAGGCTCAGATATCGGCGCAGGTTGGAATTAACGCGAGCCACAAGCTCCATAGGATTATAGGGCTTGGTGATATAATCATCAGCTCCCATGGAAAGCCCCAGTATCTTATCGCTGTCCTCTGACTTTGCGGAGAGAACTATTATGGGGATATTCTTTGTATCGCGTATCTTCATCATAGCCGACAGTCCGTCCAGCTTCGGCATCATAACATCAATAAGTATGAGCTGAATGTCGTTCTGCATGAGAGAGTCTATGGCTTCAAGACCGTTGTACGCCTTGTATATCCTGTAGCCCTCACGGGAAAGAAGCGTGGCAATAGCGTTTACGATATCGTGGTCGTCGTCCACCACAAGTATTGAAGAATTTTCGATATTTATCATGATAAAAGTCCTTTCGGCAGTAAAAACTAATTGTACTTATATATTTTACCGCTGTGCTTTTCTTCTGTCAATATTATAAAGTGCATTTCTTGTTTTTCCCCTGCCGAAAATCTTAATTTTTTCTTAATAATAAAAATAAAGCGCGGATTTTTTTAGGAAAAGTGAAATATCCCACGAAATAATTCGACTATATAAGCAAGAGGGACCTCAACCTCCCGAAAGGAGGAGCACACATGAATGATAAAAGTATCATCGAACTTTTCCGAATAAGAGATGAACAGGCAATTGCCGAACTAAAGCTGAAATACGACAGACTTTGCTGTCATATCGCAGGAAATATCCTTTCACGGCGCGAGGACATCGAGGAGTGCATAAACTCCGCCTACTATGATATATGGAACAGGATACCGCCGGACGAGCCTGACGACCTTAAGACCTACCTGTGCCGCATAGTCAAGAACAAGGCTATAGACCGCCTGAAATACAACACCGCAGCCAAGCGCGATTCGCAGCTGAGCGTATCGCTGGACGAGCTTGCCGAGTGTATCACCGACAGGCGTGATGACAATATTTCCGCACAGGAGCTCGCCGCGTCAATAAGCCGTTTCCTGCGAACTCAGGACGAACGCCACCGCAAGGTTTTCGTGCGGCGCTACTGGTACGGCGACAGCCTGTCCAAGATAGCCGAGTATTTCGGCATGAACGAGAAAACAGTTGCCACATATCTTTTTCGGACAAGAAAGAAGCTAAAGGAATTTTTGAAGAAAGAGGGTTTCGAGCATGAATAAAATGAAATTATTTGAAGCCATTGACCTCATCGACGACGACCTTATCAGAGAAGCCGATATAAGCTCCGAAACATCGGCAAAACGCCTAACAGAAGATGAGTCCGCTATTACTGTATCAGGAGTTGAAGTCCGCAGCGGTATAAGGTGGCAGCGCATAGCCGCTCTCGCCTCGGCATTCATACTTATAGCAGGCTTCGGCGGTATAGGAGCTCTGCTCCACAAGCACCGTCCCACAAGGCATATCGAGCCGTCTGATGTAATACTGCCTGCGGCTACGGAGAAAACCACCGAAGCAGAGGATAAGCAGACGGAAAGCACCGAAGCTGCAACCAAGAAAGAAAAGGATAAAGAGAAAGAAACAAAGGAAAGTACAAATACAGCTCCCACATCTAAGGCAAATGAGGAGAAAAAGCCTGCTGCTGTGAACTCCCAAGCCGATAACGACGAGTTGCCTGCAAATGTTGAAAACAACGCTCCCGATGAAAAACCAACCGAGCTCAATACAGAGCCCCAAAAGACAATAACTGCACCTACAACTCAGAAGCCTGTTACTACAGCCCAAACTCCCACAACTATAGTAAAAACAACAGTTTCAAAAGTAACGGAACCGACATCTGCAACAGAGCCTTGGGTAATACATCTGCCATGTACCAAAGCTTCAAATGTAACATGGCGTTCGTACCAGTGTCCAGAAATGTTTGAGATACTCAGAAGCATCCAATACAGACAAATCACCGCAGCTGAATTTGCGGTAACCGACTATGAAGCACCAAATACTTATCTCATAGATAGCAATGATAACAACAGAGTATACGCACTTAACTTTGAACATAAATGGGTAATGAGGTATGGAACAGACGGAACTGACTGTGGTGATGCTCCAATGCCCGACAGACTCTACGAGCTGTTCTGCGGTTCATAAAAACACGAAAGGTCTCCCTCGGGAGACCTTTTACATTTATTATCCGCCATAAAAGGACAAAAGCTGTATTCGCCTATGAATACAGCTCCTCTGATTTGTCCATTACAAAGAAATTACCTCCGTACAGCTGTTGTGCAGATAGCCGACTTTGGTCACGCTCAAATAATAACCCAATTATTTTCGCAAGTATATTATAACATTTATATTCACTAATGTCAATAAGGGGAAGCATTATTTGGAGATTCTTAACAAATATTGCACGTGATTTTATATTTATGTAAAAAAATCACTTATCTATCTTATCACCGCGCACAATAAGTATATCATTTTGCTTGATACGTAAGTCGTCCACAGGCATTACGGTCAGCTCTCCGCGAAGAATCACAAGGATACGGACGTTGAACCTCTCGTCAGCCTCCACAACAGTCAGTCCCATGAATACACTTTCCTTATCAACAAGGACCTCCCCTACCTCGTCAAGGTCGCTGAAACGCACGTCGGAGTACTGCTTCTTGGTGTACTGCTCAACGAAACCTGCACTGATGATACCTGTAGGGACAGCAACTGCTCCCACGCCAAGAAAGGCGCTGAGGATAGCCATTATCTTGCCTATAACCGTCACGGGGTAGATATCTCCGTAGCCCACGGTAAGAAGTGTGGAAACGCTCCACCATATTCCCGAAAAGGCGTTTTTGAACACCCCGGGCTGAGCATCATGCTCGGCGCTGTAGATACCCAGCGACGAAGCCAGCATAAGCACGATAATGATAAATACTGAGGATATTATCTGATTCCTTTTCTCCACAAGAACCGTAGTAATGACGTGGAACGAGTCGTAATGGGCGTTTACTCTGAACAGATGAAGTATCCGCACAACTCTCAGCATACGGAACACGATAAATCCGCTGAGGAAGAAAAACGGCAGTATAGTCAGCAAGTCAACGATACCGTCAAAGGAGCGCAGAAATCTCAGCCTTGCACCCATTGGACTTTTCTTGGGATAGAGCAGGTCGGCAGTCCAGATACGCAGGATATACTCTATACAGAAAACTCCCACGGTAACGGTCTCAACGGCTCTGAACAGCATGGAATAGCCCGAAAGCTCGTCAAATGTACCGAGAAAGACTATGGTGATGTTCAGCAATATGACCGCCACTATGAAGTAATCAAACAGCAGACTGGGCAGGTCGTTTCTGTTGCCTATCTGGATAATGTCAAAAATGCGCTTCTTTGCGCTTTTTCTTGTCTCGTCACTCAATTCCGCTCAGCTCCCTGTAAAGTTTTCTCGCGTAGCCGTCGGTCATGCCGCAGATGTAGTCCGTCACAAGCATAAGGCGGAGATAGAGCTTCTCAGCCTCGGACTTACCCTCGGCGCTGACCTTGTAGGCGCGGATATAGTTCTCGGATATGAGCCGCATGACGCGCTGTTCAATGGCGGAGCTTTCAAGCTCCGTATCGTAAAGCACAGCCGCACGGGTGAACTTGTCAAGGAGAAACTCGTATATCTCCCCTGCCGCCACTTCAAGCTTGTATATCTCCTTAGATTTAAACACGAAACGGTAAGCCATATCACCCAGCGCATAGGCAAGAGCGCTTCCGTGGGAAACTGCAATTATCTCCTTGGGGAATGTGCCCTCCATGATAGCGCTGTAATTGCTGGTGAAGCCGTAAGCGGCACATCTCAGCAGAACGCCCTGCACGTAGATTATCCAGCGCTGGATTGCATTCTGCTCGGGAGATGACAGCCCGTTCTCCAACGCCTGTGCATAGTAGGATTCAAGCTTTTCAACAGCTCTGCGGTACTCCTCACGCTCGCCCTCGTCGGCACACTTGTCCATATAGGTGTTTTTCAGCTCATAAAGAAGCTGAGAATAGCTGATAAAGCCCTTTTTCACAGCGTCCTCGGTGTCGGCGGTCTTGTATGCGATATCGTCTGCGGCTTCAAGGATAAACGCCAAAGGGTGACGGCAGTCCACTGCTCCCGTTGAGCTCACGATATCCTCGAATATCTCCCTGTCGGCGTAGTAATAACCCATTTTCTTGTCCTTGATGTTGCCGCTTTTCTTGTTTATACAGGTGGACGGAACAGGATACTTTATAATAGTATTGAGCAACGGATAGGTAAGGTTCATGCCGTTTCCGTCAACGAGAAAATGAAGCTTTGTCAGCAGTCTCAGCGCCTGCGCATTGCCCTCGAAATTGCACAGGTCTCCCATCATCTGAGGTGTAAGAAGTTCGTCAAGCTTCTTGCCGCCGAACTCCATTTTGGGGAGATTTCTCCTGAACCAGTCACGGACGTAGTCCTCGCCGAAATGTCCGAAAGGCGGATTTCCGATATCATGTACAAGTCCCGCACATTCAAGAATACTGCATATCTTCTCGATATCGGACTCCTGAAGCTCACTGTCCTTTTTATATTGCAGTATATTGCGGAATATCATCTGTCCGAGAGATTTCGCAAAGGAGGAGACCTCCAGCGAATGAGTGAGACGTGTGCGGACGAAGTCTCCCCTGTCAAGCGGGAAAACCTGCGTCTTGTCCTGTAGACGTCGGAATGAAGCGCTGCCGATTATCCTGTGGTAGTCCTTCTGAAATTCGTTTCTCTGATCGGCGCTGACAGCCGATGTCGAGTAGCTTCTACGTCTTTTTTCGCAAAGCAGTTCTTTCCAGTTCATATATTCAGCTCCGTTCTTATGGGAATTGGTTTATCTATAGTCATACTGTCGGGAGTAACTATGCAGTCATATGCAAGTATTTTCACGCCCTCACGCTCTGCAAGCCTAAGAGCGTCGCCGAATGCTCTGTGTGTAGTGTCATTGGGACGAAACTCCCGAATCTCTTTCATCTGAACAACAAAGAGGATATAAGCTCCGAAGCCCTCCTTATGTGCACGGATAAGCTCATGGATATGCTTCACGCCGCGCTCCGTGGGAGCGTCGGGAAAGCTTGCAATACCGTCATTTTCAAGGGTAACTCCCTTGACTTCAAGGAAAGAGACCTTTCCTCCGTCCTCTATGCGGAAATCGAAACGAGATTCTCCGTATGTAAATTCACGGCGAATCACAGCCTGCGTTGAAAAGAGCTCCCCTTTTCTCAGCCATTCCCCGACTGCGGCATTGGGTATCTGGGAGTCCATATTCACCAACAGGGGCGGCTTGCCGCTTCTAAGCTTTTCAACAGCAACAAGGTCGTATTTAGTCTTGCGGCTCAGATTGTCCGATTCTTCAAGATAAACGGTACAGCCCTCGGTAAGGAGCTCCCTGCACCTGCCAGTATTCTTAACATGGACAGTCTCATCGTTTCCGTCTATACGCACCTTAGCAATAAATCTGTTGGGACGGCATATGAACTCCGCCGCTTTAATATTTTTGTACTTCATTCAGTGCTTCTGCTCCTTTTTGTCGGCTTCGATGACGTCCATATAGTGCATTTCCCTGTACTTTTTGGGAGTCATGCCGTTGACCTTTCGGAAAACGCTGATAAAAGCGCTCTGGGAGGAAAAGCCAAGTGCAAGTGATATATCAAGACAGGTGAAATCCGAGTTTTTCAGCAGGTTCTCAGCAGTGGATATCTTCGCCTTAGTGACAAAGGACTTCACGCTCATGCCTGTTTCCTTTGAAAAGAGTTTGGAGAGGTACGACTGATTCAGCCCTACATATTCCGCAAGAACGCTCAGCGTCAGCTCCTCATGCAAATGCTCGTAGATATAGTCGATACATCTGCGAACATGGAGGGAGATAACATTCTCCTTTTTGAGAACTCTCATTCGCTCCGCAAAATCAAGCTGCATTTCGAGAAAGAGGTCGATGATCTTTTCCACGTCATTCAGCTTATCTGCTCGCTGTATGTAAATATCGCTGAGGGTATAAGCCGTATCATGGGGCAGTCCGCCCTCAACGCAAAAACGGCACACAAGGGCTACTGCCGTTACAAAATGATAGACTATATTGCGCACAGGATCGTCGGAAAGAGTTCCCTTGCCTGCGAAAAAGTTCTTCCGAACCGTCTCAAAGCGCTGTTTTACGCCCTCCACGTCCCCTGCCTGTATAGTTCTGTAATAGCTCAGCTCATTCTGGAACGGACTGCGCGTGAAGCCGTCGCTGCGCTGGATATACAGCCTGTAGTTAAGGTCGCGGTCAGTCTTCATAAACTCCCCCCTTCAAAAATTGCGATATTATTTTCATATGTTGATGTGATTCTATTATATCCTATTTTTGATATAAAAGCAATAGTTCTGATATAATTTACTGAGAGTTTTGATTATAATAGAGTCAGAAAACAACACAAAGGATAAAAGCTTCAAGGGGGTATGGATATGGCAAAGGCAAACGACCTCACACAGGGAAAAGTAAGCTCCCTCATTCTTAAATTCTACTTTCCCATGCTGCTGACAAATATGCTTCAGCAGATGTACAATATCGCTGATACAGCCATAGTCGGCAAAGGACTGGGCGACAACGCTCTTGCAGCGGTAGGCAATATGTCCTCACTTACGTTTCTTATATTCGGATTCTCAATGGGACTTGCCAACGGCTTTTCGGTGATCACCGCACAGAGCTTCGGCGCAAAGGACTACTCAAAGCTCCGCCGCTCCGTTGCTTCATCGGCAATGCTCTGCTTCATAATAGCAGCAGCACTGACAGCCATGAGCACAGCCTTTTTAAAGCCCGTACTCCACCTGCTACGCACAGACGAAGCTATAATGCACGACGGACTTGTATACGGATACTTCATCTTCGGCGGACTTATCGCCACAATCGCATACAACCTCTGCTCCTGCATACTCCGCGCACTGGGCGACAGCAAAACACCCTTTGTAGCTATAATCATATCGACCATAGTCAACATCTTCCTCGATACATTCTGCATATTCGTGCTGAAAACAGGCGTTGAGGGAGCTGCAATAGCAACTATCTTCTCGCAGGTAGTATCTGCGGCTATATGCTTCAGACGTATCCGCAAGATAGACGTCCTCAACATCACAAAAGAGGACTTCCGCGGCAACGGAGCTCTTTACGGCGAGCTTTTCAGCAACGGTCTCCCAATGGCGCTCATGAACTCCATTACAGCTGTTGGCTGCATGGTTATCCAGTATTTCGTAAACGGTCTGGGAGTTGCCTATACTACTGCATATTCAGCTTGCAGCAAGTTCATCAACCTCTTTATGCAGCCTGCCTGCACAGCAGGATTCGCAATGTCTGCATTCACCAGCCAGAATTACGGCGCACGCAGATTTGACCGTATCCGCGAGGGACTTCACGTATGCCTTACGATAGCTACTATAGCCTATGTGGTACTCGGCTCTGTAATGGTATTCCTGCCCACATATCTGGCAAAGATAATGGTAAGCGGAGCAGAACCCATAGCCATAGCAAAGACTTATCTCCCCATATGCGGAATATTTCTCTTTGCAGTTGACTTCCTCTTCATCTTCCGCAACGGCAATCAGGGCTTTGGAAAGCCTATGATACCAATGATATCGGGAATAGCCGAAATGGCACTGAGAATAGGCGTTATCGCGCTATTCATACCTGTCATCGGATTCCGCGCTACTGCATATGCAGAAGCCTCGGCATGGATAGGAGCACTTCTCCTCAACATGACCGCTTTTGAGCACACACTCACAAAAAACATGGCAGCTCCGCAGGCTAAGCCTGAGAAGCTTCGTCACGCAGCCTGATCCAAGATCGATACGCGATCTGTTCTATATCACCATTCCTCTATCCTCCGCTGTCTGCAATTCCCCCCGCAGACAGCATCTTTTTTTGCATAAAACCAGCCCTACGTAACCATAGTACTTATATAGAAGCTTATAGTTAATTATGGGGGAAACCTTTCTGAAGAAAGGTTCCTCTGACGGAGGCGCGCCCCTCTGTCACTGCGTGACATCTCCCCGCACTGCGGGGAGTCACCCCCATCCCCCTTTCCAAAGACTTTTATCTGGTTTTTTCGCAGATAGGTCGCTTCATAAATAAAAAAAGCCTGCAAAAATGCAGGAGCGCCCTATCTGTGAAAAAAAAACGAAAGTTTTAGGGAGAGAGTTTGAGAGAAGCCCCTTTTTCAAAAGGGGCTTCTCTCAATATTAAGCATAAAATTTCTACATGGGTATTATGGTTATTCACGTAGGGCTGTATATTTCTTTCTTTTGTTTTCAGCAAGCTGCTGTAAGTTTATTCTTGTTCTCCGCTCGAAAGTACAAATGACTGATCCGTGCTGAATATAAACGCATTATAAGGCTGACTTGTTTTTTCATCGTCATTAATTATCAATATTTCATCTTTTGACTGCTCGTAAGCCTGAGAAGCATTTTCTTCTTGTTTCCGTATCTCCTCTGATTTCAAAGCAGCCTCGTGAATCTGTCTGTTTATTTCAGCATTCTTTTGCATCTGCTCCTGTTCTTCCGCGAACAGGTCGCCGCTGAACTCTGCAGCATTTGTCGTTTTTTCTGTTTTTTTGCCAAGTTCAGCAAAATCGCCCTCGATATTGCCGCTGTGAACGATTATCTGCTCATCTCTGCCGTCGATACTGATATCAATAGTCGGATCGCTCTGCGAATCATAACTAAAATGAGTGATATAAGGCTCATACATACGCATAGCAGCCTTTATACTGCTGTCAGCAGGCGTTTTAAATGTCTTGACAGCACTGTTTTCACTGAATCTCATGGTCTGCACCTTGTCATCAACAAGAGCTTCATCTGCCAGATTGTAAGGCTCATACCAGCTGAGAGTTTCAGTTAAGTCTTCATATTCTGCCGCATCTGCAAAGAAGTCCTTTCTGTTAAATGCAGACTTGTTCTCCTCAGGCATAGCGTCTGAACCGTCGTAATTCAGCGATGTTTTCCATAGCTTATCAGCTTCGGGAAGTATATATTCTACCAATCCGCCTAATTCTTCATCATAGCAGCTTGTCATCATATCGTAGTAATACTTCTCGCAATCCTCATCATAATTGCAGTACAACACCTGAGTCTGCAAGGTCTTTACAACATCATCGTACTTGAAGATATGAACGTATGCGAATGAAGCAGCGGTTGCTCTTTTGCCGTCCTCGTCAACGAGCAATGCGTATTTGTCTCCCGTAAACGCATTACAGGCCGCTCTGTACGCCTTGTAGTCATTGGCTTCAGTGCTTATATCTCCGATAGCCTCGATATCCTTATTTGTAAACTTGGCTTTTGACTCCGCAGCCGCAAGGAAGTTTGATTCATTGTAATCGCCTGTATACTCAACAGCATATATCTGATTTGTAAGAACTCCCTCTATCTCCCTGACGAACACACGGACATTTATATCGTCTGTGTTCTCTGCCTCGAAGGGACAGCTGTATAAAGGAGATATCAGAATATCGTCCTCGATGTACTCGCTGAGGGGCATATCGTAGACCTTATAATCATTGACCTCGGTCTCTCTCTGTATCTCGGAGATCATGTCACGGTACTTCCTGTTTGAATCCGTACCGAGATCAGCCATGAACTCCTGAAAGAAGACAGTCCTCGGCAGAACTCCTATGCAAACCACAGCCGCCGCAGCTATTGATACCCATTTCAATACGGGAACAGCCCTGCGTCTGCCCGTGACATTCTCAAGGTCGCTTACGGTCAGCTCGCTGTCTGAAAAATCCTGATCTGTCTCAGGAAAAGCTCTTGCGGAGATCTTTTCAAAGCAGTCAACGTTAGATGAAAGCTCCGACATCTTATTTCTGAGCTCCTTTTCAAGCTCATCCGCTCCGTTTATTCTGTTATCTTTCACTGCTGTTCACCTGCCTTTTCCTTTAATATGGATATTGCCTTTTGATATCTTGATTTTGCCGTAGTTTCAGGGCATTTCATTATTTTAGCTATCTGCTTGAACGTAAGCTCGGCACAGCAATGCAGTATCACTGTTTCCCTTTGCTTTTCGTTCAGATATTTCAGAAGCTGATTTATGTAAATACTGTCCTCCACAGTCTTTTCAGCCTCGCCGTAGCTCTGTATGATAAAATTCGAGACCTCTCGTTTATGTCTTCGGCGAAGCTCCAATGCAACGTTGCGTGCAATAGTGAGAATAAAGCCCTTTCCGTCGCCCTTTTTCGGCGAGAACTTTTTCACCTGCGTAAGTCTGACAAAGGTCTCGATGACGCAGTCCTCTGCAAGATGATAGTCCGATGTAATACCGAAGGCAACCGCAAAAACGCTGTCCTTGAACATGGTATAGAGAGTATTCAGGCTTTCCTTTGAATTTCGGCAGCTGATAATAAGATCATTTACTGTATTATCCTCTTCCGCAGGCATACTACGTTCCTTATTCAGTACATTAGTAAATATCGCTCCGTCACCTCCGCTTAGTAATTTAGTTTCGGCGTCCATTTTCCTCACTCCTTTCAAGTATCAGAGGCAGGGACAATGCCCTGACTTGCAAGCTCCTCTGAAGCTCCTGATGAAAGCTTTCATAAATAAGTGATTTCAGACGCCGAAAAAGACGAAATAATTTCAAAAAAATTTTCGAATTTTGTTAGCATATTAAAACAAAAATTCTTTTTACTATCCGCAACAAGAATTATATCACTTACGCAAATAAAAATCAAGAAAATCATAATTTGTAGGGGCGGATATTATCCGCCCGTTGAAAAAATGTAGGGGACGGTGTCCTCGACGTCCCGTTTAGGGAACGCCTTCGTAACTGTGGGGCTTTGCCCCAGGCTAACCGCCCCAGCCCCTCTGTCGCTTTGCGACATCTCCCCACACTGTGGGGAGTCACCCCACAAGAGGCGCTGCCTCTGACCTAACAGGTACGTCCCCTCTGTCGCTTCGCGACATCTCCCCATTTTATGGGGAGTCACTCCGCCAAAGGAACAAAGTCCCTTTGGAATCCCGTTCATGGGCTCGGCAAGTTTTTGTTTTAATTTATGATTTATTACAAAAAGCTCCGAAGCATAACCACTTCGGAGCTTTACTATTTTTAATAGAATGTAGCCACAGGCTGCTCGGGAGCCTCTGCCTTTCCGATACTTCTCACAAGAAGTACAGGACCTTTTCCGCGGTAGAGCTTGTGCTTCTGAACGCTTATAACGCCCGAAACAGTCACCCATTCCTTGTTTGCAGGCTCTGCCCCCTCCTCATACTGGGCTACCAGCCAGCAGTACTGGATATCCTCGACACAGCAGGTCATGATATGACGTCCCACCGCAAAGGTATTCACAGGGAACTTCTCATTCTTGGCAGTAAGCGCCTTGAATGTCATGGTCTTGCCGTCATATTTCATAGGCTCCTCCATGATATCTCTGTACCAGAGAGCGAAGTCCTTGTCCTCAAGGGTTATCTCGTCGGCTTCAACATCAAAGGGCAGCGGATCTTCGATATCGTCATAAGCAACCTTGCCGTCAGTATATTCGTAAACTATCTCTGCACGTCTGCTGACGCCTCTTACCACCTTGTGGAACTCATTGGGATCATAGCTCTTTTCAAAGCGATTGAATACAACCATTTCAGCGTTATTGAACTTGTCAACAACGAGACTGCGCATATTGGCGTTGTAGTTATTGAATGTAGTCGCGTCAACAAAGCACATTACCTGTGCGATAGTTGTCTCGTCAGGCATAGCCTTGAAGAAATCATCCATGAGCCACATACCGTTGTATTCAACGACTACGCGCTCAGCGCCGCTCTCATTGAGTATCTTCGTGAAGTTCTCCATAGTGAACTCCGACTTATCGTCGATAACGTGAGTAATGACATTCTTCTTTGGCATACGGGAGATATCGTACTCCTCGACGCCCTCCTCACAGATAAGGAGAAGTGTCTTTTCGCCCTTGTTGAAGCGCTTATCCTCTAAGGTCTCCTGTATGAACTTGGTCTTTCCCGATTCAAGAAAGCCAAGGAACAGGTATATCGGGATCAGTTCGTCCTGATTAGGCACGGTCAATTCTCCTTTCTATCAAGCCTTGAAAAGCTCTGCAATAGCCTCTTCGTTTATCTTTGAGCCGATAACGCAGAGTCTGCCGATAGTGCCTGCACAGCCTGTGCGGACATCAGGCACACCCGGAACATAATCATAGTGTATCCACTGACCGTCAGCACCTGCAACAATACCCTTTGCACGGAGTATCATTCCGTACTTCTCCTCGTTGCCGAGAGCCTCAAGAGCAGACTGTATCTCGTCCATAGTGTAAGTTCTTGTAGTCTCTCTGCCCCAGCTTGTGAATACTTCGTCAGCATGGTGGTGATGATGATCGTGATCGTGGTCATGATCGTGGCAGCCGCAGGTGCAGTCAGGACCGTGATCGTGGTGGTGTTCATGCTCATCATGGTCGTGATCGTGATGATGATGTTCGTGCTCATCATGGTCGTGATCGTGATGATGATGTTCGTGCTCATCATGGTCGTGATCGTGATGATGATGTTCATGCTCATCATGATCGTGGTCGTGGTGGTGATGATCGTGATGTGCAGCTTCTTCAAGGAGCTCCTTAAGCTCGTCATCAAGTGTATTCTTCTGTGTCATAGCGTCAACAAGCTGCTTGCCTGTGAGCTCGTCCCACTCTGTAGTAACGATTGGAGCGGCAGGATTCTTCTCGCGGAGGCTCTTTACGCACTCGTCCAGCTTATCCTGCGAAAGACCGCTTGTGTGGCTGAGGATAAGGCAGCTTGCATAGGTTATCTGATTGTCGAAGAACTCGCCGAAATTCTTCATGTACATCTTGTACTTCTTTGCGTCTACAACTGTAGTGAAGCCGTCAAGCTCTACGTCATGAGCGTTGATGTTCTGAACAGCGCGGATAACGTCGCTGAGCTTGCCAACGCCCGAGGGCTCGATAAGGATACGGTCGGGAGCATAGTCTGCAAGGACCTTTTCCAGAGCCTTGCCGAAGTCTCCCACGAGACTACAGCAGATACAGCCCGAGTTCATTTCGGTTATCTCAACGCCTGCGTCCTGCAAAAAGCCGCCGTCAATGCCTATCTGACCGAACTCGTTCTCGATAAGCACCAGCTTTTCGCCCTTGTAGCCCTCCTGAATGAGCTTCTTTATAAGAGTGGTCTTTCCTGCGCCCAGAAAGCCCGAGAAAATAGTTATTTTTGTCATGTAAAACACTTCTTTCTAAAAAATCGTTCAAAGAATATTATATCACGTTGACAAAAATAAATCAAGCCCTATTTAGGCACAAAACGTCTGCGTTTTTCCATGATACTTATATAGGATTTTTATGCTTATTATTGAGAGAACCCCTTTTGAAAAAGGGGCCCTCTGACTGAGGACGTCCCCTCTGTCACTGCGTGACATCTCCCCGCACTGCGGGGAGTCACTCTCAAACTCTCTCCCTAAAACTTTCGTTTTGTTTTTTCTCAGATAGGGCGCTTCATAAAATAAAGAGTCCTTCAAAATGCAGGAGCGCCCTATCTGAGAAAAAACCAGATAAAAGTCTTTGGAAAGGGGTTCGGGGGAGAACCTTTCCTCAGAAAGGTTTCCCCCGATAAATAACTATAAACTTCTATATAAGCATCATGGTTTAACCCATGCATTTTGTGAAAAAGTCGTCTATAAGGTCGACAAGCTCCTGATTGAAGCCATTGTAAAGCTCTTTGTCGACAGAAGCGTAATACTTCTCCAATTCGTCATCAGGGATATCTTTGCCGTACTTCTCCTTTAAAGCCTCGGATTTCGGACTAAGCACGTTCTTCTCGTAATCTCTGAACTCGGGAGTGTAGAAATAGCTGTTATGCCCGTTTCTGCCATCCTCGTCAAAGACCTTGTACTCGGCATTTGGATTGGTTATCTCGTCCTTATGGGCGATAACAGCCGCCTCCTCATAACCTATGGTCTCGTCCTCATTGCCGTGGATAACAAGCACGGGGATATCAGCCTTGTTTATGCCTTCCACAGCCGACCATGAGGAATCCTTGCCGAACTTCATCTTGTTATAGGTCCAGACAAAGGGGTGAAGCAGTATACCTGCCTTGCCGTACATACTGTCGCAGGAGCTTGCCAGCTGCTCATAGGGCGTATTGTAGCCCGACATGGTAATGCAGCCCTTTATATCGTGTTCGAAGTTCAGTACTGCCGCCGCAGCATAACCGCCCCAGCTGTGTCCGAGGACATATGTATCCATTTTTCCAAGCTCGGGATCGCTTTCAGTGAAATCAAGTGCAAGATCAAGGTCTATCACCGACTGAGCAAGTCCCTTGGAGCCCTCGCCCTCGCTGTTGCCGCTGCCTGTAGCGTCATAGGCGAAGATTCGCCAGCCGTCGTCAACAAGCTTTGTCAGCAGCTTCAAGTAATATTCATGTCCGCCGCCTATGCCGTGGGCGAAAACGATGAGTCCCTTGTCGTTGCTGCCGCCGTAGATATAGCCTTTCAGCGTATTCTCCCCCGATAAGAAGCTTACCTCCTGACGGGGATATTCGTTTTCATAGTGGTCGTAGAAGTATGTAGCCGCAAAGCGCTTTTCGGGATAATCACCGCGCCCGAAGTTCTTGTTCATCTCCACACAGGTGATAACATAGCCTACAACGATAGAAATTACGATAAAAAGCGCAATAAAAATAAGAATGGCTCGCTTTTTGCTCTTTTTCCCGATTTTACTCATATCTTTCTCCCCTTATATAAACCAAAACGGCTGCCGCAGTTGCGGCAGCCGCCGTATTTTACTTATTCAACAGCACCGACAGATGAGATGACCTCAGTAAGCAGATTTGCAGGGAGCTGCTCATATCTTACGAAATCAAAGGTAAAGCTTCCCATGCCTCTTGTTGTCTGACGGAGATACATTGCAAAGTCGTGCATCTCGCGCATAGGAACCTCTGCCAGAATCTGAGTGATACCGTTTCCAACAGGCTCCATACCGAGAACTCTGCCTCTGCGCTTGTTGAGCTCGCCCATGATATCACCTGTGTTATCGTCGGGAGCTGTTACCTTGAGCTCGCCGATAGGCTCCAGCATTACAGGATCAGCCTGTCTGAGACCTTCCTTGTATGCGATAGACGCGGCTGTCTTGAACGCCATTTCCGATGAGTCAACGGGGTGATAAGAACCATCAACCAGTATAGCCTTCAGACCAACAACAGGACAGCCTGCCAGAACGCCCTTCTTGACGGACTCTTCCAGTCCCTTCTGTACTGCGGGGAAGTAGTTCTTAGGAACAGCGCCGCCGAATATCTTCTCCTCGAATACGAGGGTATCGCTTACGCATGGCTCGAACTCTATCCATACGTCACCGAACTGACCGTGACCGCCTGACTGCTTCTTATGACGTCCCTGAACCTTTACCTTCTTGCGGATAGTCTCCTTGTAAGCTATCTTAGGAACTGTAAGGTTGACCTCAACGCCGAACTTGGTCTTGAGCTTAGCAGCTGCAACTTCGATATGCTGCTCGCCGAGACCGCTGAGTATCTGCTCCTTTGTAGTCTCGTCCTGCGCATATGTGAGGGTAGGATCCTCCTCGATAAGACGCTGCATACTTGCGGATATCTTAGCCTCGTCGCCCTGTGCCTTAGCCTTTACAGCCATTGAGTAGCAAGGTCTCGGGAATTCCATTTTGCCGAACTCCACAACTCTTGAAGAGTCTGAGAGAGTATCGCCTGTATTTGCGGATATCTTGGAAGCTACAACGATATCGCCTGCCATTGCTGCTGATACCTCTGTCTGCTTCTTGCCGCAGAGTGAATAGAGCTTGCCTATCTTTTCAGCTGTGCCTGTAGTGGAGTTCATAACGTCACTGTTAGCTGAAAGCTTGCCTGACATAACTCTTATAAATGACATCTTGCCTACGAACGGATCGGCAACTGTCTTGAATACGAAAGCTGAGAGCGGATCGTTAACGTCGCACTTTACCTCTACAACGTCCTGTGTAGGAGTGTAAGCCTCGGCTGCAAATACCTCGTTAGGCGACGGGAGAAGCAGCTCTATCTCCTTGAGGAGCATATCTATACCGCCGAGGTCGGCAGCAGATGTGCATACAACAGGAGTGATGATACCTCTGTTCATACCGTCGTGGATACCGTCGATAAGCTCCTTCTGAGTGAAAGCCTCGCCCTCGAAGAACTTCTCCATAAGCTCCTCGGAAGTCTCGGCAACAGCCTCTGAAACAGCGGCTACGAGACCGTCGATACGGTACTCGAACTTCTCGGATATCTCGGCTGTAGGCATTTCTGTCTCAACAGGATTGCCCTTAGCGTCGTATTTATAGCACTTCATCTCGATGAGATTAACGTACTCAACTATCTGACCGTTACTTACAACAGGAACTACTACAGGGCAAACTGTAGGACCGAAAACGGTCTTGAGCTCTGTAAGCACATTGAAGAAATTAGCGTCCTTGTCGTCAATCTTTGTAACGACGAACATCTTTGACTTGCCCTGCTTTACAGCCTCCTCATAAGCTTTTCTTGCACCTACCTTAACGCCCGACTTAGCGGAAACGGTTATCATAACAGTATCAGAAGCCCTGATACCCTCGATCATTTCAGCAGCAAAGTCAAACAGACCAGGTGTATCAAGCAGATTAACTTTAAGATCGTTATATTCAAAGGAAGCAAGAGAAGTACCGATCGAAATCTGTCTCTTGATCTCTTCAGGATCGTAATCGCAAACTGTTGTGCCGTCAGCAGTCTTTCCAAGACGGTCGGAAGCTCCTGCCTTGTAGAGTATTGCTTCTGCAAGAGAAGTTTTTCCCGAGCCGTTATGGCCTGCAAATGCTATGTTTTTCACCTTGTTTACATCATATTCTTTCATGACAAAGTTTCTCCTCTTAAATGGTTTATCCGTCTGATATTCACGGCATACAAATATTATAATTCATTAATAAAAAAATTGCAATACTAACATAAAATTTTCTACATTTTATAATATGCGTTCAATAGTTTGTTGTGTATTTTTTACAAAAAGGTCTTCTCCGCATTTACTAAATAGCTTAACTTTCCCCAATGCGCAGAAAATCCCGAAATAAGCCGTCCCCCAGATAAGCCCGAAAAACAGCATAACAGCTAGCTTTCCGAGATCAAGCTCCATGAGCCCGATGATCGTCTCAGAAGTCCACATAGTCAGAAATGCCAGTATTACGGGCAAAATCAATGTTCCACAAAGTGCCCGACGAGCCTTTGCTGCTTTAGTTACCTTTACGAAACGCATACAGTTCCCGAAGATATTGCTCGCATAGTAAGATATCACAATGCCGTAAAAGCCGATTTTCGGCACAAGAATGAGAACTGCCGCTATCCTTATGACGTACTCCGCAAGGTAGTTCATGGACGAAAAGCTTTGGAGCCCCAGCCCTTTTATTATGGCTTCGAGAACTATCTCCATGTAGATAAACGGCACAACGGGAGCTATTATAGTTATCATAGTACCTGCCAGCTCTCCGCCGCCGAGAAGCTCTCCTATCTGACAGCCGAACCGCATGAGCACCGCCGCCGCAAATACGGAAAACATCAGCGTCCACGCCTTTATGCGCTCAGTAAGCATTTTTATTCTTGAGCTGTTTTGCGCCGCCTTCGCTCGGGCAGCTTCACTGACTATTATCCCCGACATGGAGCATAATACTACCGACGGAAAGAAAAGCGCAGGAATGACTATCGCCTCGAAAACTCCGAATTTTCCAAGAGCGTCCCCTGCTGAGTCGCCGTACTGCCGCAGACATACGGGTATCAGCGCGTTATTAGTGCTGCTTAACACAGCTGTAAGAACACTGCCTCCCATTATCGGAAAGGAAAAAGCGGCATACTGCCTGAAGCTCAGCGAACACCGTCCCGTCCCCTTAACTCTGAACCTTAGATAAGCAATGCTCAGAAACAGAAGAGACATGGTATTGCCTGCGATTATGCCTCCTATCATAATTCCGCAGACAGCGTCCTCAGTACAGTTTTTCACAGCACAAGTCGCAGCGATTATGACCGTACATCTTGTGATAAATTCGGCTATATCGCCTGCTGCTGTGACCGCAGCCCTGCGCGCAGCATTGAAATAGCCTTTAAGACAAGCCGCCACAGCTCCCGTAACAAGCGCAAAGGGCATGAGCCGCAGGGCTGCAGTCATGTGGGCGCCGCTGAAGAAACGGCGGCTTATAGGTTCCGCAAGCAATATCACACCAGCCGATACAGCGGCGCTCAGCAGCAGGCATAGCTTCACACCGTAACCGAGTATTCGGTTTGGATTGCCGCAGGGCTTGCCGAATTCCTCCGAAACAAGGCGGCTTGTGCAGAGAAAGGCATTGCCGTTGGAGAGTATTCCTGCAAGTCCCAGAAAAGAGCCCATAAGGCTCAGTATACCGATAGCAGATGTTCCAAGTTGTTTGTTTATGAATACGTTCAGCAGCAGTGCTGCGGAGTCGAGAAACAGCTGCATTGCCGTAAGCAGCAGTGTATCGCGGACTACCTTGCTTTTTATCATCACAGTTCCTCCGAGTTTTTTCTACATTTTATGGGAGAAAGACTGTAAAAATGACAAAACGAGCTGAGCCAGCTCGACCACTTCCACGTTGCGAGCTGAGCCAGCTCGACCGCTTCCACGCTTCCGCTCGTAAACTCGCTCACTATTATCAATACCGATAACCGTACATCGCTTACAGCACATTTTAAAAGGGCGGATAATATCCGCCCCTACTGATCACTATGCACTAATCACTAACTACTATACACAGAAACGTTTGTTCAATACGTAGAATCTCAAAATTTTTATTCTGAAATTCAACGTGTTCGCGTTGAAAAAATCCCCTTTTCGGAGTATATATGAAAGGCGTTATCTCTTTTTGTAGAGAATAAGCTCAGGCTCCGAACCGTCCTTTCCGTAGGTGCAGACCATAAGGAAGTCCACATTGCCAAGTATACCAAAGCACCTGCCGTTCTCAGCTTCAAGCTGATTGCCGAGATACGTAGCGTTGTCGTCAAGAAGCTTCACCGCACAGCCGCTGGGCATAGGATAGGCAAGATTCACATAGCTGCCCACCAGAGCGTTAAGCTTTTCCACCTTTGGCATACCCTTGATATCAAGCGCATTGAACTCATCAATGAGCTGCTTCTTGAAGTCCTCGAACCTGCCGCCGTCCTCGAGCTCCTTGTGGTTCTTCCAGTAGTCAAGCTTTGGCAGCATATCCTTCATGTGGACACGTGCCTGTTCCTCAGAAAAGCCGTTGGCAGCCATATGCTTGACACATACGTTGATAAGCTCGTCCATATCGTGATATGTATAATTTCCGTCGGCATAGCACCACTTGCAGTAATTCTCGTTGAAGCTGCCGTCGGTCTCCTTGCTGATAAGCTCGTCCTCAAGGGGCATACCGCAACACTGGCAAATCAGCTTTCTCGGCGAGCCTAAAATAGTATTGATCGATACCCCGAAGATACCCGACAGAAGCTTCAGCGTTTCCGTGTTTGGTACTGTATCCCCTGTCTCCCAGCGTGAGACAGCCTGACGGGTAACGAATACCTTTTCGGCAAGCTCTTCCTGTGACAAACCGTGACTGTTTCTTAGTTCAAGTATAATATTTTTGGTTTCCATATCATCACCTCTGATGTTATTATAACATAAACTCAAAAAAAAACAAGCAACTGTCTGTTGCTTGTCTTATAGCCGTTAGCCTTTAGCTGTCGACAACGTTATTGTCAATCAAGCCCACGAACGGGATTCCTAAGGGACGTGTTCCTTAGGCGGAGTCCAGAGGCAGAGCCTCTGGCGGGTTTGGGCGGCGCCCAAGAATCGAAGGCGCCTTGCAAGAGAAGACGTCCCTTAACGGGCGGCGGAACGCCGCCCCTACTAATCACTAACCACTAAAAACTAATCACTTTTTAAGAAGCCTGTCCAGCATTACCTGACGGCATTCCTTTTCGAGAGTATCATCTAAAGCTTCAAGAGCGATATTCTCACTCTCTCCCCTGTTTATGCAGTACTCTATCATGTAGTCCGATATCTCAGGATTTTTCGACAGACAGGGACCATGGAGATAAGTTGCGATGACGTTTTTCTCGCAGTAGCCCTCGGCTTCGCTCTTTGAGCAGTTTCCGTTGCCGAAAAGCACCTTTCCGAAAGGAGTTTTTACTCCCTGAGTCTGACCGCCGTGATTCTCAAAGCCAACGACCTTAACAGGCTTTCCCGTGAGCTTGGTCTCAATGACGATATTGCCGATACAGCGCTTTCTGCGGCTGTTTGGAGCTACAGTAAAATAATCGAAAAGTCCCAGTCCCTTGATGTCGTTGCCGTCGGCGTCACGGTAGTACTTACCCATGAGCTGATAACCACCGCAGATAAGGAACAGGAACGTTCCGTTTTTGTAAGCCTTGACGATACCGTCCCTGCATTTCAGCAGGTCTGCGGAGATATGCTGCTGTTCGAGGTCAGCTCCGCCGCCGATGTAGATGAGGTCGTAGGCGCTGAAATCAGGCATTTCCGAATCTATGGAATACTTGTCTATCTGACAGTCGATACCGCGCTTTTTGCAGCGGAAAGCCATGACCTCCATGTTGCCGCTGTCGCCGTAAAGGTCAAGCATATCGGCGTACATATGAAGAATTTTTATAGTTTTCATTTGTTACCTCCATGCTTTGCGATATAGCGCTTCAGAGCCGCTCTTGTGGGCTGAACTGCCGTATAATTTGCGATAACGAACTTTCGGCTCTCGGTGCTCGCAAGCTCCTCAACAGCCTTGTCAAGGTCGGGACGGACTACTATCTTCGCAGGATCGTAACCAGCAGTCTTGATACGAACAGCGATATCATAGGCTCTTGTGCCCGAAGTAACAACTCTTGTCACGCGCTCGAAAATACTGAAATTGATATCATATATCCACGATACGTCCAGACCGTCTGCGATATTATCGTTGAGCACGAAAAGAAGCTCCTTTTCGCCCTGCATTTCGTTCATTACACGGAGAGTCATATTGGCGCCTACAGGGTTTTTGGCAAGATTCAGCGTAGCCTTGCTCTTTCCCAGCATGAAGTTCTCCATGCGTCCGTTTTTAACGGTGTAGCTGTTGATAACTCCGTCAACTATCTTCTGGTCTATGCTGTAGAGCTTAGCCGCCGCCGCAACAGCAGTCATATTATAGACATTGTAAATGCTGTTGAGCTTTGGTGAATAAGTATGACCGTCAGCGGTGAATACGGGCTTTTCAAGATCGATATCCTTTGCTGTGATATATGGCTCGAAATCGCCGAAGCCGCACTTCTTGCAGATGAACTTTCCGATATGTGAGTACTGGTAATACTCATACTCCAGCGGCTCGCCGCAGAACGGACAAAAGCGTCCCTCGGAAGCTTCAAATATCTTCTTTGTAGCAAAGGCGTAGGGCTCTGCGTGGAAGTACTTCACGTTCTTATTGTTAGGATTAGCCATGCCCAGACGTGCTGTATTGGGATCGTCGCCGTTGAGTATAAGATTACCCTCAAAGGTCTTGCAGAAGCCGTTTATCTTCTGGATAAGAGTTTCCATTTCGCCGTTTCTGTCAAGCTGGTCGCGGAAGAAGTTCAGCACCACAAGGGTATCCAGCTTCAACTGTGAATACACTACAGGCACATGGGATTCATCAGTCTCCAGAATGAGGTAGTCAGCCTTGACCTTTCCCGACATATCGCAGTATTTCAGCAGCATGGAGCATATTCCCGTATCGAGGTTATTGCCCTCCTTGTTGATGATTATCTTCTTGCCGCTTCGCTCAAAAAGCTGAGCGATACAGTTGGTGACGGAAGTCTTTCCGTTTGTGCCTGTTACGGCGATTATGGGACAGTCCACCTTGAACATTGACACTGCCTTGTGCCGTGACAGATGCCACAGCACGATTCCCGGCAGATTACCCGCATTGCGGTGCATAAGCTGTAATAGCTTGACTATTATCTTTCCTATTAATATCAAAAGTCGTTTCAATTTGATTTACTCCGTTAATTCAATTTCCTGTGTAGGACACTCTTCCGTCCTCGGAAAAGCCTACCCAGCCGCGGTTCTTAGCCGCCTTTATACCGAGAGACACCGATGTCTCCAGCGACGGTGTTATCCTTGTAAAGCCGAAGAGATGAGCCACCTCGCGAAGCAGGTCCTCACGCGCCATAGCCACCTGACGGGACATTATCTCCTTTATGCCGACTGCTATCTCCTCGGGAGCAACATCGTCGATATCGCGCTTCTCGTCGTTCTTATATACAGTGCGGCACTTGTCGTACTCCTCTGGCTTCTGTGAGCTGAGCCATACGTACTCGTTCTCGCCTGCCTGAGTTACATTAACGTCTGCATTTGCAAAAGCAGTATCGAAAAGCGCCTTCATATTAGCTCCGGGACGGGATATTCCCCAGCAAGAAAAGGTCTTTTTCGCAAGGACCTTCTTGTTCATGGGAGCCTCCGCCGCAAGAATATCGTTGATACACTTGGTTATCTTTGCTGTTGCTGCCTCGGTGAAATTCTCGGAATTTCCCAGCGCCCTTATTTTAAATGACTTAAACTCGTCGAAGCTCTCCGCAAATTCAGCCACCTTCTCGGTCTCGAAAACTATCTCCTGCTTCTTCTTTTCCTCAGCCTTGGGAGCATTATCGGGATTGCGGAAACGCTCCACAGCCGCGTCAATCTCAGCCTTTATCTTGCCGAGCACCTTTTCCTTATTATCAAGCCAGTCGATGATATAAACGCTCATAACGTTCCAGCCAAGACCTTTGAGTACACTCGGCTGAGACAGCGTTCTGTCGCTTGCTGTGCCGTTGTGGAAGTTAGCTTCATTACCGCAGTTTATTCCCATGATGTAGCTGTCAGGCTTGTCGGGATTTACAACTGCAACATCTATCTTGTAGTCCGAGCAGCCTACACTGCACTTGCAGTCATAGCCCAGCTTTTTCAGCTCAGCTGCAACTACTGTCTCAAATCCCTCGCTGCTGCTGTTTGAGCCTGCCCTTACAGGTAGAGCGCTTCTGCCCTTGGCAGCAAATTCAAGGAATCCCTTGAGTCCCTCAACGCCGTCTGAGCGTGTACGTGAAAGGTCTATCATATCGGGGGTGATGACAGAGAATACTATCATCTGGCACTTTGAACGCGAAATAGCAACGTTAAGACGTCTCCAGCCGCCGTCACGGTTAAGAGGACCGAAGTTCATAGACACCTTACCCTCCTTGTCGGGACCGTAGCCGATAGAGAACATGATAACATCACGCTCATCGCCCTGTACGTTTTCAAGGTTCTTGATGAGAATAGGCTCATACATCTCGTTGGCGTACTCTTCAAGCTTAGGCTCTGCGCGGTAAGCGTCCATGAGCAGGTCGTCGATAAGGTTCTGCTGTGGCAGACTGAATGTAACAACGCCGATACTGAGCTTTCTCAGCTTTTCGTCTCTCAGTCTGCGGCATATCTCCTCGACTACTGCCTGTGCTTCGGCTTTGTTTGTACGTGTGGAGCTCTTATCGTAGTAGCCCTCAACGTGAACCCAACTTACCTCCGAGACCTGATCGTCAGGCGACGGGAACGTGTAGAGCTTGTTCTCGTAGTACTTGGAGTTGCTGTATGCGATAAGGCTCTCATGGCGCGAACGATAATGCCAGAGCAGGTGCTTCTGAGGCATTGAAAGTGCCAGGCAATCGTCCAGTACGCTTTCAAGGTCTTCCTTTTCGTAGTTCTCCTCGTCAACCTGATTTGAAGCAAAGAAGCTTGTAGGCGGCAGCTGTTTCGGATCGCCGACAACGATGACATTCTCGCCTCTTGCGATAGCTCCTACAGCCTCACAGGTGGGGAGCTGAGAAGCCTCGTCGAAGATGACAAGGTCGAATTTCGGGTAAGACGGATCTATATACTGAGCCACAGATATTGGGCTCATGAGCATTACAGGACACATTCTGCGGAGCAGATTTGGTATGCTGTCAAAAAGCTTACGGATAGACATCATACGTCCGCCCGACTTTATAGCCTTTTGCAGTATGCCTATCTCCGAGCTGTTAGCAGAGCTGCCGGGTGTCGGTATCTTAGCCGAAAGATCAGCAGCAAGCTCCTTGATGGAAAGTGTGGAGAAGTTGTCCAGTACCTCGCCGAATTTCCTGATAGTCTCCTCAAAGAGAGTTCCCTGAAAACGCGAAAGTACACTGTTTCGAGAAATAGTACCTGTCACCATAGCCTTGCTGATATCGCAGTCAAAGGCAGGGATTAGCTGCTCTGTAGGCACCTCGCCGTTCATGTAGGCGTCGGCGACATTGCCGATACCAAGTTCGCGGAGCCTGCTGCATATAGTGACGATACCCGTCCACTCCTTGAGCATAGGCAGCTCGTCGATAACGGCGTCAGCCTTCTGCTGAGCGTCGCTGCCCCAGTTTTCGCCTGTGATGAGCTTGTCCGTGTTGATACCAAAGCTGCCGCGGAGCTGTGAAGCCACATTTTCCAGAGTCCCATAATCCGCAGTTATCTTTGAAGTATCGCCGTTTACGCCTGTAGTAAGACTTGCACAGAGCTTCTGCTTTATCTCGGGCGAGAATGTTGAAGCCGCAACTCTTTCCCCAAGCTCCGATGAACGGGCAACTATGCCCTCTATAGCGTTCCAGTCAGCGTTCTCGTCAAGCTTGATAGTACCGAAATACTTCACCAGCTCGGGCTGAGCCGATGTGACCTGAGCTTTTAGAGCTGCAAACTGATTTATCTTGTCGTAATACTGCGTTATATTCTCTTTGGTTACAGTTGCAGCCGATTTCGCATGAGCTGCAAGCTCCTTAACCAGCTTTTTGCTGCCAAATGCCTTGCCTATGAACCACTTACCCTGTGCGGTTTTCCAGCGCACCAGAGCGTCCGAAGCATTGTAGCCGAGGACTGAGGGCTCGAACTTTTCGAGAAGCTCGTTCTTGACGCTCATGAGCTGCTTTCCCGTGCCCATAAGCGCCTGTGCAGGCTCCTTGAAACCGTTCCAGCGGCTGTCGGCAATAATATCGGGAAGAAGCTGCTCGCCCTTGGCAGAAGCCGTCATTATCTCTGCCGCAAGCTTGCACTCCTCAAAGGTCATCTCGCTGCTGCCTGTGAATGATGCTATCTGAGCTGTGTCGCTCTGTGCAGCCGCAAGAGCTGTTTTAAGCTCGCGGAGCTTCGCCTCCATAGCGCCCCTTGTTTCGGGAGTACACTCTGTAAGCTCACAAACTCCAAGGGCAGTAGTTGTCACGTCGCCGAACTCACGACCTGCCGCAGCAAGGCTCTCCAAGGTCTCGCGCCATGTGGAATATGATGTCTCGCTCATGGCGTCAAGCTGCTCGTTGGTGAATGTGAACTTGCCGCCGTAGCTGCTGTTATGCTCGTATCTTACAGCCGCGTCATACATGGAGCAGCCGAAGTTGCGCTTCTTGTGTATCTCCTCCATGGTGCCGTTGAGCTCTTTTCGCATTTCCGCTATCTTGTCAGCTTGAACCTTGTACTCCGCAGGTTTCTTGATACGTCCTACGTTGAGAGTCTCTTCAAGCTGATTGAGCACAGCTCGCTTCTGAGCCTTGTTTGAATGGAGCTCTATACAGAACGGTCCAAGTCCGACCTTGTTGAGACGCTTTTCAACAACTGAGAGCGCCGCCATTTTCTCGGCTACAAAGAGTACGGATTTTCCCTGATACAGCGCACTTGCTATCATGTTTGTGATAGTCTGTGACTTACCGCTTCCTGGAGGTCCGTGAAGCACGAAGCTCTTGCCCTGAGAAGCCGCATAAACTGCCGCAAGCTGCGAAGAATCGGCGCTGAGTGGTACAACTAAATCAGTAGGAGCTACCTTGTTGTCAAGGTCAAGCGGAGATATGTACAGGTCGTCTCCTGCCCACTCGGTCTTGCCTGAGATAAGGCTTGCAACGACTTTGTTTTTAGCAAGCTCGTCGGCGCGGTTGCGGATATCATTCCACATGATGAAACGGTTGAATGAGAACTGTCCGATGAAGGCATAGTCCACGATATCCCAGCGAGGCTGTGAGAGTATGCCCTGTCTTACGGTGTTGAAAATAAGCTGTAAGTCAACGCCGTTCTCGTCCTCGGGAACGGGATCAAGTCCCTTTATGTCGATACCGTAGGTCTGGCGGATATACTCCAGCATGGTGATGTTCACCTGTGTGTCCTCGTCGCGCATACGTATAACGTAGGACTTCTCCTGCACCTTGCGGATTATATCCACAGGTATCAGCACCAGCGGCGCATAGCGCGGCTTGTCGCTCTTTTCGGTCTCGAACCACTTAAGGAAGCCAAGTGCCAGATATATGGTATTTACGCCGTTTTCCTCAATGCTCACCTTTGCCTGTCTGTGAAGCTTCTTCATGGTCTTTTCAAGCTCTGTCTCAGAAATAAAGGTACGCAGGCGGTGGCTCTTGAACTCCGACTGGGAGATATTGCTAATGAGGTCACGGTCGTTTTCAATCTCGAATATTTTGCTGTCGGACATCTGCAAGATCATATCGTTGGGCATTGGCATTACCTTGAAGTCCTCGCCATTTGATATCTCGTCCTCCAGTACGCCTAAGTCGCTTATCATCAGCTGAACGCTCATAGCCGTTGCGCGGAAGTTCAGCAGGCTGTTACGCAGGCTGAGGTCAAGGAGCTTTCTCTCCCACATCAGCTGCTTTGTCACCTCTCTGCCCTCTGCGTTGGCAATGCCCTGCTGGGCTATCTCGTTTGGAGCTGAGGTTATCTCTGATTTCTTTCTTGCACCGTAGTCCACAGCCTTGAATGTGCCGTTTTCCGATACCTTTGAGGGCACGGGACGGATTCCGCTGGAACGTGTACGGCTTATATCTATGGCAAAGCAGAACTTTGACTCGTCGTCAAGTGCCGATACAGCGTGGCTCTCGGCACTGTCGAAATCAGTGTTCTTACCTGCGGTGAAGTCGGTGCACTCCACAAGACTGAGAGCGTCGATTCCGTGAGCAGCTCTCTTTGTGACTGCCGACATATCGTATTGCAGGCAGTCCGAGAAGGTCTCCTCCTCCAGCCAGCAGCCTGCAAAGGCGTGTCCCTGTATCATTATTATGAGGGGGTTAAGTCCAACTGCTTCAAGGCAGGAAGTGTACAACACTGCAAGGTCAAGGCAAGTGCCCTGCTTGGATTCAAGAACTGCGTCAGGCATACGTATGCGCTGAGCCTGCTCAAAGCTTGCAGGCGGCATAGCGTAGGCGATGTTCTGCTCCTGTAATGCCGCATAAACTGCGCCCATTTGCTGCTTGACTATATTGGGGTTCCTGGACTGATAGCCCGTAAACGCAGGATCGCCGCACCATTTTTGCAGGTACTTTCCTGCCGCAGCCACTATCTCCTGAACCTTTGGGTGATTGGGCGAAACAAAGGCAGCAACGGTCTCGGGCATGAAGTTTATACCCGACCACTGATCGTATGCAAGAAGCTCTATAGTACGCGTCTCCTCGGCAATGACCTCGTCCCCCTGCAAAGCCTCTATAGTAACGCTGCCCACAAGCTTTTCGGTGAGACTGAAAAGATAGTCCGCGTTTAAGATGATATTTATGGGAGCTGTCTCAACGGGCTGAGACGGCTTCAGGTCTACAGGCACTGATTCAAAGGTCTTTGCGAACTCGGGTTCAAACCTTATCCTCAGCTTTACGCTTGTCAGATCCTCGTCGGTGTTGTTGGTCATGACGATATTTCTGAAAACGGGAACATAGTTCTGCTGCATTGCGAAGTTTATCTGCGCGGTCATATTGCCGCTGAATGTGATCTTGTTCTCCATACGATCCTCCATTCTGCCCCTCGGCGAAAAAATATACATTATTATGATACCACATTTTGCTTTATTTTACAATATTTAAGGCGAAAAAAATCAAACAAAAAAGCTCCCGAACGGGAGCTGAAAAATCATCAGTTAGTCTTTTTATCTTTAAAACAGTAAGATATCGCCGTCAGAAGCCAGATCACTGCTTGTGAACTATGACTCCGCCTGTCTTGTAAATGCTGTCTGAGGGAATAACTCCTCTTACGCAGCTTGTTGGATAGATGTTTGAGTTTCTGCCGATGATAGTTCCTGGGTTGAGTACGCTGTTGCAGCCTACCTCAACGAAATCGCCAAGCATTGCGCCAATCTTCTTGATGCCTGTCTCAATCTTTTCATCGTCTGACTTTACCACAACATTGGTCTTGTCGGACTTGACATTAGATGTGATAGAGCCTGCGCCCATATGTGACTTGTAGCCGAGGATACTGTCGCCTACATAGTTATAGTGGGGAGTCTGCACGTTATCGAAAAGGATAACGTTCTTCAGTTCGACAGAGTTGCCCACAACGCAGTTATCGCCCACAAGTGCGCTTCCTCTGATAAATGCGCCGTGGCGGACTTCGGTATTAGCTCCGATAATGCAGGGAGCTCCGAGATATGCTGTTGGGAAAACCTTTGCGGTCTTATGTACCCATACATTTTCGGAGGGGTTATCGTACTCGTCCTTGCTGAGTGACTTGCCCAGTGTGATTATAAACTCGCTGATACCCTTGAGAGCCTCCCAAGGGTATGTGAACTTGCTGAGATAATCCTTTGCAGCTGTATGAGAGAGGTCATAAAGCTGGTTAATTTTTACATTTTCCATTTTTCCTGACTCCTATTCCAGTAATTATATACACAGATATAATTATTATACTCCCCTACGCAGAAAAAGTCAATATCGCAGGGATTTTTTATCTCGTTTTTTTGTTTGCGCTTTACAAGCATGGAAAAATATGGTAAAATATAAACGTGGCTCTATGAGGCACTTTTATTATGAAACTCCGCGTCAAACAGGAAGTGTTGACTATGAAAGATAAAATTATCTGTCTGCTGAAAAGTCCTGTGCTGGGTATGCTGATATTCCTGTCAGTTGTTCTTACGTTTTCCCTCACCTCCTCATTCGGGCAGTATGAGGACTCGGAAACGGCAGGTAAATTCGCAGTTGCCGCTGTCAGCGCCGCTGCGGATATCGTCAACGATGAGCTGACCACCTGTCCCGTAACTACCTGCACAACGACTACAACTACCGTAACTACTACGATCGCAACTACAACTTCGCCGTATGAAGTGATACAGCCTGACCGATACGCAGGCACTTCACCTAACAGCGCTTTTTATCAGGACAGACTTGCCGTTGCAGGCGATTCTCTCGCACTTGGCTTCTGCTATTACGGCTTCGTTCCTAAAATGCACAATATCGCAGCAGACTCCGTATCCATGTGGAATCTGGACTACTTCACATTCAATCACGGAAACGGCGAGCTTGGCATGGTGGATTCCATAGAAGAAATCCGCCCGAGACTGCTGTATATCTCGGTTGGTATGAACGATGTGAATATGAATTCCTCCGAGAAATACGTAAATCGCTACCGCGAGGTCATCGACGAGATAATGAAGCGTATGCCCGAGATAAACATCGTTGTGGCAGGCATAACCCCTGTGTGCTCAGACTGTACTGTGGTCAAGAACAGCATTATCCGCGAGTACAACACGGCTCTTGAAAAAATGGTAAAGGATATGAATTCACCGCAGGTCGTCTATTTCGACGCTTATTCGGTGGTCTGCGACGATAAGCAGAATCTCCGCGACGAGTATTCTTCGGGAGACGGTATGCACATCTATATCCCATGCTACAATGATATACTGACTGCTCTGTTTGATTTTCTTGATAAAACAGATTTCAAGAAACGGTTGGGAGGATAAGGTACATTAAATGGGCTGTCGAGGACGCCAGCCCTACATAAAAAAGGCGTGATATGATATCACGCCTTTTTTTATCATGTATTCTTGTCTACCTCGTGGAACTTCTTGAGGTTGCCGATTTTTTCGTTTCTCTCGTCGAGAACTCTCTCTACGTCAGACCAGTCAAGTCCCTGATTTGCACAGAGCACCATTACGTGATAGAGCAGGTCGTTTATCTCGTTCATGAGCTCGTTGTTGTCGCCGTTCTTTGCAGCGATAACTGTCTCGGTAGCCTCTTCGCCTACCTTCTTGCATATCTTGTCTACGCCCTTTTCAAAAAGGTAGCAGGTGTATGAATTCTCAGCAGCTGTACCGTTCTCGAACTGCTTCTTTCTCTCCTTGATAACTTCAAAAATTTCCTGATAAACTGTCATTATTCATTCTCCTCATTATTATATATTTCGTTGAAAAAGCAGCTGTAGCTTCCTGTATGACAGGCAACTCCCGTCTGCTCAACATTCACAAGCAGTGTATCGTTGTCGCAGTCGCCGTAGATAGAAACTACCTTCTGCAAATGTCCGCTCGTTGCGCCCTTGTTCCAGTACTCCTGACGGGAACGGCTCCAGAACCATGTATAGCCTGTTTCGAGAGTCTTTTTAAGGCTCTCTTTGTTCATATACGCAAGCATAAGAACAGTTTTTGTGTTGACCTCGTAGCATATCGCAGGGATAAGCTCTCCCTTTACGAAGAATTTGTCAAGGTCGTTCATGTCTATCTTTATCATTGTTTTTACCTTTCGTTTCAATAATCTATCCACCACTCGGGAGTTATATCGCCGAGCTTTATGACCTTGCCCTTGCTGTAATCGAGCATTATCTCGATATCCTTATAGCTTTCAGGCATAAGCTGCACCATAAGCTCACGGCAGGCTCCGCATGGAGCGCCCTTGCCTTCAAAGGGTGGTATGCAAAGCACCTTGTCTATCTCGTTTTCGCCATTGGTTATCATGCTGAATATGGCATTTCTCTCAGCGCATATACCAAGTGAGGAACAGGTATCAATACATACTCCCGTATATATTTTCCCCGATTTGCTCAGCACAGCTGCCGAGACCTCGCCTGCTGTAACATATTCGGATATGCGGCGCGGCGCAAGAACAGCTTTTGCAGCTGCATACATCTCCTGCCATATCTTGTCCATGGTTCATTGCTCCTCCTTTTCGACAGGTTTACCTTTTTCGTCAAAATTTGCGCGGAGCTTCATCATAACTGTGGTCATTGAACAGCTCATAGCAAGCACGATGATGACTGTTGCTGCAAGTGAAACTATAGCTGCTGTTTTTTCACTTGCAAGAAATGCCGTATTTACGGCGGCTGTCGTCAGCACTATACCTGCGATACCTGCTCTTATCCAGTACTTGCCGCAGGTCTTGTTGGCAAATTCCCATGTGTCGCGGCTCTTTTTGGCGCTCTCAGTCAGCACTCCAATTTTCATTTCGGAGTCCTTCGGAGCGTGAAATTTCATATAATAGCCACCCAGAAGAGCTGCCGCAGATAAAATCACATCCAATATCAGAAAAAACCAAAGCATAGCTCTCACCTCACGTCCAAAGTTTATCTGACTATTACGCCCTTACCGCGGCAGTAGTCCTTTACCTCGCCTACGGTAAGCTCCTTGAAGTGGAAAAGTGAAGCCGCAAGAGCAGCGGTAGCTCCAGTTTTCTCGAACACCTCATAGAAATCATTTATTTTGCCTGCTCCGCCGCTGGCGATAACAGGTATGGAGCAGTTGTCGCAGACAGCCTTCAGCATAGGTATATCGAAGCCCTCCTTGGTTCCGTCTGCGTCTATGGAGTTAAGGCATATCTCGCCTGCTCCCAGCTTTTCGATAGTGTGTACCCAGTCAATAAGGTCTATGCCCATGTCCTTGCGTCCGCCGTTTATATAGACTGTCCACTTGTTGTCGGATATCTTCTTGGCGTCGATACCTACGCAGATACACTGGCTGCCGAAGATATCAGCTCCGTCCTTGATGAGCTGTGGATTCTGTACAGCCTGAGAGTTTACCGATACCTTGTCCGCACCTGCTCTCAGAGCCTCGCGGATATCGTCAACGGTCTTTATACCGCCGCCCACTGTAAGAGGTACGAATACCTTTTTAGCTGTGTCTCTTACGACGTCGAGGAAAACTCCGCGTCCCTCGAATGAAGCCGTGATATCATAGAAAACTATCTCGTCAGCGCCCTGCTTGTTGTACTCCTCGGCACACTCAACAGGATCGCCTACATCGCGTACTCCCTCAAAATTCACGCCCTTGACTACCTTGCCGTTTCTTACGTCAAGACAAGGGATTATTCTCTTTGCAAGCATTCTTTCACTTCCTTTTTATCCGTTCTTAGCTTTTTTATACATTCTTATGGAGGTAAATACCATTACAGGCAGAGAAATAAGGAGAATTATCCCTAAAATACGCCTTACCCAGTCATTCAGCTGAATACCTGCTATCCTTGTCAGAATAACTATAAGCGAACTTATGCTGCCTGTGATCAATGATATTGACCATGCTTTTGTTGGTTTTACATCGTTCATATTACTTCTCCGAATACTCTATAGCTTCTTTAAGGTCAAGTGTGCCTTTGTATATCGACTTTCCGCAGATAGTTCCGTAAAGTCCCATTTCCTTGCAGGCTATGATGTCGTCCATAGTGTGGACTCCGCCGCTTGCTACGATATTTGCTCTGCCCTCAGTGGCGTCAGCAAGCTTTTTGAGCTGCTCACGGTTCACTCCCGAGAGTGTGCCGTCCTTTGATATATCTGTAAAAATGAAATACTTCACGCCTGATTCGATCATCTTATCTGCAAGGTCGATATAGTGTACGTCGGAGCTTTCAAGCCAGCCCTCTGTAGCCACCATTTCGTTCATTGCGTCTATCCCTACGACTATCTTCTCACTGCCGAACTTTTCAACGGCTTCGCAGACAAGCTTAGGGTTTTTGAGAGCCACAGAACCGAGGATAACTCTTGTGATACCCATATCAAGGTACTCCTGAATGGTCTTTATACTGCGGATACCGCCGCCCAGCTCGACCTTGAGATTTGTCTTTTCGGCAACGTCTGTGTATATCTTCGTGTTGACAGGTCTGCCCTCTTTGGCGCCGTCAAGGTCTACCATGTGAATCCACTGAGCGCCTGCCGCCTCGAAACTTTTAGCAGTTTCGAGATAGTCCGAAGCAACCTTTTCAACTGTTGAAAAATCGCCCTTGAACAGGCGGACGCAGTTGCCGTCCTTTATATCTATTGCAGGTAAAATTATCATTATTATTCTCCTTAAATCAGTTTATTGCGTACCATATCTGCATATTCAGCATTAAGACCGACAGCTTCAAAATATTTTTCCGCAGTGCCGAAGCGCTCCGTGAAAAGGTCAATAAAGCCGTTCATGCTCTTCGGATTGGCAAGAACTATGTTCCTGTCGACCTCGGGGTGAGCGCTGAGAAATGCCTCTAAATTCTTGTGATTGTACTCGCGGCTGATGACGTAATTTTCAACGATATCCTCACGCGATGCACCGCAGAGAAGAAGAATTATAGCCGTCACAACTCCCGTTCTGTCTTTTCCTGCCGTACAGTGGAAAAGAACACCCTCAGAAGCTTCGGCAATGGTTTTCATCACCTTTGGCATACTATCAGCCGTCGCTATGTCCATGTAGGAAAGTGGAACTGCTTCAAGGCTCTCGGGAACGCCGCTGCCCTCGGTTATGGGGAAATGACGATACTCAAATCCCTCAATATCAGCAAGTCCGCAGGGCTTTCTGTCACGCTCCTCTTCCGTACGCATATCTATTATAGTCGTGATATGAGCAGCGCGGAGTTTCTCGACGTCCTCGGCTGTTGGCTGAACAGGAACATCGCTGCGCCAGAAAACGCCGCCCTTTGTAAGACCTCCGTCTGCCGTTCTTATGCCGCCCAGCTCCCTTGTATTGCAGGTGCATGAAAGCAGACTCCTGTATGTCATATAAGTCCTCCTATTTTGATCTTCAGCGGTAAATCTTCTTATCCTTTACCTGATCGTCACACTTTATCTCAACATATCCTTTAGCGTGTTTGAAATTTATTTTTACAACATATCTTCCTGTTTCATCAGCGGTAAAATAAGTATCAGCATCTTCAATATTACTTATCACTTCGCCGCTTTTTTCGCCCTTTCGGGTAAATGAGACTTTTGCCTTACCTTTCTCTATATGAGCGTCAAGGTGCAGTTTTTCGCCTGTTTCCAGCTGAAATTCAAAACGTTCATTCCCATTGAAGTAATAAAAATCAGCATAGTATCTGCCGGTCAGAAAATGTCTGCCATCACCTTTGAAAGAGTAAACATTGTCCCATATCAGGAATCCGATCAAACCTGCTGCTAAAACTCCACCTGAAACTTTTGCTACAATTTTTTTCATACCGTTACTCCTATATCATATTCAATTTATAAGCGAACCGAAGCTGCGAAGTATCTTCAGACCTGTTTCGCCGCTCTTTTCGGGGTGAAACTGAGCTCCATACACGTACTTTCCGTCGTAAACAAGTGCAGGAACACGTCCACCGTACTCAACATAAGCAGCGATATCCTTGTCCTCACAGTGTGCCTTGTAGCTGTGAACGAAGTAAACATACTCGTTATCGCCCACATTTGCAAGCAGCGGACAGTCATTGAGCTTTTCAAGCTTGTTCCAGCCCATATGGGGGATTATAAGGTCGGGCTCTTCCATTTTACGGACGCTGCCGCCGATAAGTCCCAGACCGTCGCACTCCTCGAACTCGTAGCCCTTGTCAAATATGAGCTGCATACCGAGGCAGATACCGAGGAACGGCTTTCTTGCGGCTTCTTCCTTGATAGTATCCACAAGTCCCGTAGCTTCAAGCTTTCTCATAGCCGCAGGGAATGCGCCGACACCCGGAAGTATCACCGCGTCTGCCGCCTTTACGGACTCCTTGTCGCTGACAAGTCTGCTTTCAAGTCCAAGGTAGTCCAGCGCGTTCTTTACACTGAAAATATTGCCTGCGCCGTAGTCGATTATCGCTATCATCAGAGAACTCCTTTCGTGGAGAGCGTTGAGCCGTCCTTGTTCTCGGTAACGGCTGTTTTAAGAGCGTGTGCAACTGCCTTGTAGACAGCCTCTGCCTTGTGGTGGTCATTGCTGCCGTAAAGCAGGTTTATGTGCAGTGTCATGCCCGAATTGAAGGCAAATGCACGGAAGAACTCCTCTGTCATGCAAAGGTCATAATCTCCGCAGCTCTGATTTGTAAAGTCACAGTTGAACACAAGGAAAGGTCTGTTGCTCAGGTCGAGACTTGCCATAGCAAGGGACTCGTCCATAGGGATATAAGCCGTACCGTAGCGGACTATGCCCGACTTTGTGCCGAGAGCCTGTCCCAGAGCCTGTCCCAGAGCTATACCTGTGTCCTCAATGGTGTGGTGACAGTCAACGTGCAGGTCGCCCTTTACCTTGACAGTCATGCTGATACCGCTGTGTACCGACAGCGCTGTGAGCATATGGTCGAAGAAGCCTATGCCTGTGTTGATATCAGCCTTTCCCTTTTCGTCAAGGGATACGGATATCTTTATCTGAGTTTCCTTGGTAACTCTTTCAATTTCAGCCTTGCGCATTGCAGCCGCCTCCTTTATTTTCTGAAGTAGTTTTCAAGCACTTCCATAAGACGTGCGTTTTCCTCGGCGCTGCCCGATGTGATTCGTATCGCGCCCTTGAATTTTCTTATTGCGATTGAATTGTCCAGCATGAACTGATATATCTTGTCGCATTCATCTGTCTTTATGAATACAAAATTGGTACATGGTTCATATACTTTATCAAAGCAGCCGTACTTCTTATCCAGTGCCGCGATATCGCTGTAGAGCTTCTTTGTATTTGCAACTATAGTATTGCGGCAGTCCGCAAGATACTGCTTCTCGCTGAGTATATCCGCAACTATTGTCTGTGCAACTGTATCGTTGTTGTATGGGGACTTAGCTGCGCGGATAGCATTGGTTATGGTCTTGTTTGCAACTGCAAAACCGAATCTTACAGCCGCCATGCCGATAGCCTTTGAGCAGGTCTTGAGTATGATAAGATTATCGTAATTATTGACTTCATCAAGTATAGACTGATCCCAGAAGTCCATATAAGCTTCATCAAGGATAACAAGAACGTCGTCAAGAGCACTGATTATCTTCCTTACATCTTCCCTTTTAAGACCTAAAGATGTAGGGTTGCATGGGTTCGAGAAGATAAGTCCCTTTGCGCCCTTTTCCTTGCAGAAAGCAATGAGCTTGTCAGGGTTTATCGTCAGGTCGGCTTCTTTCTGATAGGTCTCCACGTTTACCTCATAGAGCTGTGCGTAGAACTGATACATTGAGAAGTCGTAAGACACGTTCACAACTGTGTCCCCTGCCTCAAAGAAGCAGCCCTCGATAATGCTGATGAGCTCGTCGGAGCCGTTTCCTGCGCTGATAAGCTCCTCGGGTATGTTGTAGAGCTCCGCAAAAGCCTTTGTGGGAGCCTTTGCAAGGCAGTCGGGATAGCGGTTGAAGTCTATCTGCGAAATGCTCTTTGCAATCTTTGCCTTTAAGCTGTCGTTGAGGTTGAAGCAGCTCTCGTTTGCGTCAAGTCTTATATCATAGTGTCCTGTTATGGGATCGTAGGGCACTAAATTTACCAGCTTTTTATTAAGTTTGTAACTCATATTTTATCCTTTCCAAAAAAACACCTATAGGGCAGCTGTATTTCAAGCCGCCCCATTGCGTGATTTAGTCTTCAAATCTTACCTTGATAGCGTTAGCGTGAGCGGTAAGTCCCTCGCGCTCTGCGATAAGAACGATGTCGTCCTTAGCCTTTCTGAGAGCGTCCTCAGTGTAATATGTGTAAGCAGTACGCTTTGTAAAGCTTGCAACTCCGAGAGGAGAGAAGAAACGGGCTGTACCGCTTGTTGGGAGTACGTGGTTAGGTCCTGCGTAATAGTCGCCGAGTGGCTCGGAAGCATAGTGACCGAGGAATATAGAGCCTGCATTGTCAAGGCTGCCGAGAAGCTCGAATGGGTTCTCCATAAGGACTTCAAGGTGCTCGGGAGCTATCTCGTTTGCCAGCTCTACGCACTTTTCACGGCTGTCGGCAATGATAACTGCACCGTAGTCTTCAAGAGACTTCTCGATAATGCTCTTTCTGGAGAGATACTCCTTCTGGCGGTCTATCTCCTTGATTGTCTCGTCTGCAAGCTTCTCGCTGGTTGTTACCATTATTGCAGAAGCAAGCACGTCGTGCTCTGCCTGTGACATAAGGTCGGCAGCTGCGAACTTCGGATTTGCCGTGTCGTCAGCTATAACAAGTATCTCGCTTGGTCCTGCTATCATGTCGATATCAACTACGCCGTAAAGAAGCTTCTTGGCTGTAGCTACATAGATGTTTCCGGGACCTACTATCTTGTCGCACTTTGGTATCTCCTCTGTGCCGTATGCAAGAGCTGCGATAGCCTGTGCGCCGCCTGAGAGGAACACTCTGTCCACTCCGCAGATAGCTGCCGCAACAAGGATATCCTTGTTCGGTGTGCCGTCCTTCAGCGGAGGAGTTACCATGATTATCTCCTTGACGCCTGCAATTTTAGCAGGGATAGCGTTCATAAGAACGCTTGACGGATAAGCAGCTGTGCCGCCGGGAACATAGAGACCTACTCTGTGCAGTCCGCGGATACGCTGTCCCATAATTACGCCGTTATCCTTGGCAGAGATAAAGCTCTGCTCCAGCTGTCTCTGGTGGAAATCGGCAATATTCTCCTGTGCATTCAGAAGAGCGTCAACGAACTCCTGGTCTGCTTCTGTAAGAGCGTCGTTGATGACCTCGCGTGGTACTTCGTAGTACTGGGGCAGATTGCCGTCAAATTTGAGAGTATAGCCCTTTACAGCTTCGTCGCCCTTCTCCTTGACGTTCTCGATTATCTCGGAAACGACTTCTGTGACCTTTTTGTTGGTCTCGCCGCTTCTCTTTTTAAGGTCACTGAGGAATGCAACTTCGTCAGTGCCGTTTGCAAATATCTTCTTCATCAGAGATTCTCCTCTATAAGTGTAATAAGTCTGTCTATTTCAGCGTGTCTCATTTTGAGACTAACAGTGTTTGCGATAAGTCTTGCGGAGATAGGTGCAACGTCCTCGATGACTTCAAGTCCGTTCTCCCTGAGAGTAGTACCTGTCTCAACTATATCAACGATACCGTCAGCAAGTTCAAGAAGAGGTGCAAGCTCAACAGAGCCCTCTATCTTGATTATCTCGGTGGCCATGCCTTTCTTTTCAAAAAAGCTTCTTGCTACATTGGGGTACTTTGTAGCGATAGTCTTTATGCCGTAGCCGCTATAGAAGTCGTAACCCTTTTTAGTAGCAAGAGCAAACTTGCATTTGCCGAAGCCAAGGTCCACAAGCTCATAGAACTTGCCTTTCATCTCCATGATAGTGTCCTTGCCCACAACGCCCATGTCGCACACGCCATGCTCAACATAGGTGATAACGTCATTTGCCTTGGCAAGTACGACTTCAAGATTTGCGTCAGGTACGGGAAGTATGAGCTTTCTGCCCTTTTCACGTACTGCTGTGCAGTCGAAGCCCAGCTTTTCAAGGAGACCAACTGTGTCCTTTTCCAGTCTGCCCTTTGTAAGAGCCATTCTTATAGGCTTGTTCATATGTTTACCTCCTTGCTCTCGCCGTCGATAACTACTACCTTTGCTATCTTCTTCTCCATAGCGTATTCACGGACGCTTTCAAGGTCGTCGAAGAGAGCGTTCTCAACGATAAGTCCCTGCTCGCGGAGCTCCTTTGCAGTCTTGAGAGCAGCTACCTCGCAGCCCTCCTCGGCATAAACGATAACGTCAGCCTTTGGCTCGGCAGGAAGAACGTCGCTCTTTTCCATGAGCTTTGCAACTGCGTTGATATTTACCGCAAAGCCGATAGCAGGAACGTCGTAGCCGAACTCGGAGATAAGCTTGTCGTAGCGTCCGCCCGAGAGAACCTCCTCGCCGTGTCCCTGTAAATAGCCCTTTATGATAAGACCTGTGTAGTAGTCGGTCTTGTTTACCAGTCCGAGGTCAACGGTGATAGTACCGTCGCCGCCGCAGAGCTCGGAAGCGTCTGCGTAAATATTTCTCAGCTCGTCAAGGATACGCTTGATATTGTCATCAGGCATGAGCTCCTCAGCCTTTTCAAATACTTCCTCGCCGCCGAAGAGCGCAGGGAGCTTTTTGAGTGCATTTGTAACAGGTGAATTGCCGAAGCTGTCAAGCAGGTCGTTGAGCGCAGGGAAATTCTTGTTCTCGATGAGCTTTCTGATGTTTTCCTTGTCCTTTTCGGAAGCGTCCAGCTTGCTGACAAGCTCCTTGAATATGCCGATATGACCGAGCTCAAGTGAGAACTCCATGCCGAATGAGCTGAGCGAATCAACAGCTGTTGATATTACTTCAAGGTCAGCCATTTTAAGCTGAGAGCCGATAAGCTCGATACCTGCCTGTACTACCTCATCGCTTCTGCCCTTTAATGATGGCTCGGTGGTGTAAACAGCCTGAGCGTAACAGAGCTTAAGAGGAAGAACAGCGTCTCTCAGACGGGTAGCAACTATTCTTGCGATAGGCATTGTGGTATCGGGACGCATAACGAGAAGTCTGCCCTTGCTGTCTGTCAGCTTGTACAGGTTCTCCTGCGGAAAATAGCGTGAATTAAGGTTGAATACGTCAAAGAACTCCAAACCTGGGGTGATAGTCTCACTGTAGCCGCTGCTTCTGAACAGTCCCATGAGAGTATTCTCTATATTTCGTCTTACTATGCACTCTCCGAAGAGCAGGTCCTTTGTACCCTCGGGAGTGATAAGGTCATAATTTTTCATAGCAACCTCCTTGGTAATCACTTTAGTCTGCTAACATGATACTATGATAACATATTACTAAGTAAAAGTCAAGTTAAAAGAATGACATCTGTGTGGATTCGGGTAAATCACCAAATGCACCTATACTTTTCAACATATCGATTGTCGTTTTTGACGCTCCGCTCTCGGACTGGAATTCTTCTATTGACATGAATCCGCCCTTCTGCACAGCCTCGTAAATTCCCTTGGCAGCGTTGTCTCCGACGCCGCTCATAGCTGAGAACGGTATCCTCAGCTTGCCGTCCTCTACAAGATAGTCGGTAGCGTGGGACTTGAACAGGTCGATAGGCAGAAACTCATAGCCGCGCGACATCATCTCGTTTGTAATGAGCAGGATATCGTAGAGTGCGCTGTCCTTGTTGGTCTTGTCGTTGCCGAGAGCCTTTATCTCCTCTATCTTGGCACGGACTGCGCCAATGCCCTTGACAGCAAGCTCTGCGTCGAAGTCCTCACCTCTTACGGAGAAGTAGGTAGCGTAATACTCCAGCGGCATATGTAGCTTGAACCAGCCCAGCTTGATAGCCGCGATAACATAAGCCGCCGCGTGAGCCTTAGGGAACATATACTTTATCTTCAGACAGCTCTCGATGTACCATTCGGGTACGTTATGGTCGCGGAGCATTTGTATGATTTCGGGTGTGAACTGCTTTGGAGCTTTTCCCTTACGAGTCCACTCCATTATCTGGAAAGCCATTTTCGGCTCAACGCCTTTATATAATAAGTAAGTCATAATGGAGTCACGGGTTCCGATAACGTCGGAAATGGTGCATACGCCGTTGTCGATAAGGTCCTTGGCATTGCCTAGCCAAACGTCGGTACCGTGGGAAAGTCCCGATATCTGCAAAAAGTCGCTGAACTTTGTGGGCTTAGCGTCCAGAAGCATCTGTATTGTGAAGCCCGTACCCATTTCGGGGATACCGAGACTTCCCGTCTTACAGTAGATGTCCTCTGGTGTAACTCCCAGCACGTCGCAGTTTGTACACATACGGATAACATCGGGATCAGATGTGGGAACGTCCTTTATCTTGATACCCGTCAGGTCTTCAAGGTGCTTGTACAGGGTAGGAACAACGTGTCCCAGCTCGTCAAGCTTCAATATGGTATCATGGAGCGAATTGAACGTGAAGTGAGTTGTGATTATCTCGGAATCCGCAGTATCAGCAGGATGCTGAACGGGAGTGAAGTCGTAAACGTCGTAGTCCGACGGCACAACGACCATTCCGCCGGGGTGCTGACCTGTGGTCCTCTTGATACCTGTACAGCCGATAGCAAGTCGGCTCATTTCCGCGTTGTTAAGGGTTATGCCGTTCTCCTCGCAGTACTTCTTAACGTAGCCGTAGGCGGTCTTTTCCGCAACAACTGAGATAGTTCCTGCCTTGAAAACGTTGGATTTTCCGAAGAGCTTTTCCGTATAGCGATGAGCCCAGAACTGGTACTCATCGGAGAAGTTAAGGTCGATATCAGGCGCTTTATCGCCGTCGAAGCCAAGGAAGGTCTCGAAGGGGATATCGTGTCCGTCGCGGTTCATGTCTTTGCCGCAGTCGGGACACTTTTTCGGCGGCAGGTCGAAGCCCGAGCCGTATACACCGTCCAGCAGGAACTCGCTGTGCTTGCAGTTGGGGCATACATAATGGGGCGGCAGAGGATTTACCTCTGAGATACCAGCCATTGAAGCCACGAATGAAGAACCAACGGAACCTCTCGAACCAACGAGATAGCCGTTCTCAACGGAGTTCCACACCAGCTTCTGGGCGATGATATAGAGCACGGAGAAGCCGTGCTTGATGATAGACGAAAGCTCACGGTCAAGGCGCTTGTCGACCAGCTCGGGGAGCGGATCTCCGTATATCTCATGGGCTTTGTCGTGGGTTATCTTAACCAACTCCTCCTCTGCTCCCTCGATAGTAGGAGTAAAGGTACCCTTTGGTATGGGGCGGACTACCTCTATCTGGTCGGCAATGGCATTGGTATTGGTGATAACTACTTCCTTTGCCTTGTCCTCGCCCAGATATGCGAACTCCGCCATCATCTCCTCAGTAGTTCTGAGGTAGAGAGGAGCCTGCTCCTCGGCGTCCTTGAAGCCCATGCTTGCAAGGATTATCTTACGATAGATAGCGTCCTTGGGATCAATAAAGTGAACGTCGCAGGTAGCGCAGGTAGGGAGCCCAAGTCTGTCGCCCATTTCAACGATATAGCGGTTGAAATCGCGGAGCTCCTCGTCGTCCTTTGCCACGCCGTCGCGCACCATGAACTTATTGTTGCCTATGGGCTGAATCTCAAGATAGTCGTAGAACTTCGCAAGATCGTCGATGTAGTCCTGATCGCGGATATCCAGCATAGCCTGGAATATCTCGCCAGCCTCGCAGGCGCTTCCGTAGATAAGTCCCTCACGATGTTCGATAAGTCTCGACTTAGGTATAAGGGGCTTTTTATAGAAAAATTCAAGGTTACTGAGAGATACAAGTCGGTAGAGATTCTTCAGACCTGCCTGATTGCGGACAAGTATGATAAAGTGGTAGCTTTTCAGCTTCTTTGTCTCTATCTCGTCCACAAGGATGTTGAGCTGCTGTATGGACTTGAAGCTTCTTTCGCTTTTCAGTCTGCCGATAAGCTCAATGTATATCTTTGCCAGCATGAGAGCGTCGTCTGAGGCTCTGTGGTGGTCGAATTTTCCAAGTTTAAGCTGTTTTGCCACAAGATTCAGCTTGTGGCGTCCCATTTCGGGGAGCATGGACTGACACATGACAAGCGTGTCTACCCATGTGTATTCAAAATCAATGCTCTGCCTCTTGCAGACCTGATTTATCATGTTTGTATCATAACGGGCGTTATGAGCCACAAGAACAGGCTTGTCTCCGCAGAACTCCATGAACATACGGAGCGCCTCTGCTTCGTCGGGAGCATTTGCAACATCGGCGTCGCTTATGCCTGTGAGCTCCGTTATCCTTTCGGGGATATGGAATCCCGGATTCACCTTGGTATTGAAGCTGTCCACTACCTGTAGGTTTTTCAGCTTTACAGCGCCTATCTCGGTGAGCCTGTCATTGCGGAAGCTGAGTCCCGTGGTCTCAACGTCAAAAACAATTATCTCGTCGTCAAAGGAGCGGTCATCGCCGCCGTAAGCGACCATATCACGCTCGATATCGTTTACCACGTATGCCTCCATGCCGTAGATGACCTTGAAGTTCTTGGGCATATTGTACATACAGTCAGGGAACGCCTGAACGTTGCCGTGGTCAGTTATCGCCATTGCCTGATGTCCCCAGCTTGCCGCCCTGTTGATAAGTGTAACAGGATCGGTAACAGCGTCCATAGCGGACATATTGCTGTGGCAGTGGAGCTCAACACGCTTTTCGGGATAGTTGTCCATTTTCGGTATGCGCTTTACCTTGATGAGAGAATTTGCGGATATAACGATATCTCGCGCATAGGAATCGTAGTCCAGCTTGCCCGATACAAGAAGTGTAGCTCCGCTCTTTATGGAGCCCAGCTTCATCTCCTCAACTTCCTCGTTCTTGGCAAATATCTTTATTTTCAGCGAGCCGCTGTAGTCGGTGATATCATAGGTTACAACGGTCTTTTCGTTTCGGACCTCTTTAAGCTCCGAAGCAAAGACGTCGCCCACAACGACAACCTTTTCGCCGAGGTGCTGTACAGCCTCGCATATCGGTATGGGCTTTTCGCGGATAGCTCTTCCCTTTACTATCTCGGCAGATTCGGCGTCGAAGTCCTTATCAAGAGCCGTTACGTCAAGTGTAGCAGTGGGGATAACGGACTTCATTTCCTCGGTCTTTATCTCGTCGGGAGTCTTATCAGGGATAAGCTGACTGCTGTAGTCAGGCATATCCGCTTCAAGGCGCTCTATCATCTCGTCGTACTGCTCAACGCTTACGGAGGTATCACCGTCAAGGACTACCTTGACTCTTACGCCGAACTGATTGTAGATCATTCGGGAAAAGCCTGTGCAGAAGTTGAACTTGTCCAGTATGTCACGTCCGCCGTGAACTATCCTTATGCGCAGCTCGCCGTTGCCGAGAGAAACATCAGCGTCGTCGAGAAAGCCATTCACTACAGGGATATCGCGCTTTAACAGCTTTATGAGCTCGCCGTAGCAGTCCATGCCGAATTTCTCGGAGGGATAGCGGCAGGCAAGACGCACCTGCTCCACCTTTATGGCAGTTTCCACTGCTTTTTCAAATGCGAATACATCATCACTGGGGACTACCTCGTCGAAATGCGCATGAAAGCGGATAGATTCAAGATTTTCACTGTATGTGAGCTTGAAAATCTCTCCATTCATTACGCTTTCGGGAAGCTCCGATATGTATTCCTTGAGAAATTCGGATATTTTTATCTGCATTATAAAACTCCCGTCCAAATGAATTGATCAAAGCTTGTCTATCTCCGCAAGAAGCTCGGGAACTATGTCCTCTTCCTTTATCTTGCGCTGTGTGCCGTCCTTTTTGAAGATGATAGCACAGCCATCGCCTCCTGCGATACCAACATCGGCTTCGCGGGCTTCTCCCGGACCGTTTACTACACAGCCCATAACTGCAACAGTTATATCCTTGTCCATATCCTTGACAGCTTCTTCAACCATTTTTGCAGTATTTATAAGGTCGATACGTGTTCTGCCGCAGGTCGGACATGAAACTATCCTTACACCGCCGCGCTTGCCGATACTTTTGAGGATATCCTTGGCGGCAGCTACCTCACGTACAGGATCATCAGTAAGGGATACGCGGATCGTCTCGCCTATGCCGTCGCAGAGCAGAGAGCCGATACCGATAGCGGATTTGATAAGTCCCATGCGCTCTGTGCCTGCTTCTGTTACTCCGAGGTGAAGCGGATAATTACACTTCTGTGCAGCAAGTCTGTACGAAGCTATCATCTTGTTTACGTCAGATGATTTTATGGAAATAACTATATCGTTGAAGTCAAAATGCTCCAGCATAGCTGCGTGTCCCATAGCGCTCTCAACAAGAGCCTCGGGCGTAGGAGAGCCGTACTTTGCAAGTATCTCCTTTTCAAGTGAGCCCGAATTTACGCCGATACGGATAGGCAGGTTCCTTGCACGGCAGGCGTCAACTACTGCCTTTACTCTGTCCATGCCGCCGATATTGCCGGGGTTTATGCGTATCTTGTCAACTCCTGCCGCTGCGGACTCGATAGCCAACTTGTAGTCGAAGTGGATATCCGCAACGAAAGGTATCTTCACAGCCTCCTTGATAGCAGGGATAAGCTTTACAGCCTCCATATTCGGGATAGCTGCGCGGATTATCTCGCAGCCTGCCTTTTCAAGCTCCACAGCCTGCTTAACGCTGCCCTCGATGTCGTCCGAGCGCATATTCAGCATGGACTGGATATATATATGCTTTCCGTCGAGGACGCAGTCCCCTACCTTTACAGGTCTGACATTTCTCATAATATCTCTCCTTACTATGTAATCGGTGAATAACGCTTAGTTGTTATTCTTGTGGTATTTCACGGGCGGCGGAACGCCGCCCCTACACTGCTTTCCAATAAAATTTACTCTCAAAGCGTGAGCTTTGCTCCGTCCTCAGTTATAACGACTTCGGGGAAAAGCTCCTTCAATTCTTCCTCATAGACAGAGGGCTCCTTTTCAGCAGGACTGTAATGCGTCAGCCACAGCCGCTTCACGTTTGCTTTTGCTGCAATGTCGCAGGCGTCCTGCATGAGCATATGACACTTTTCGTTCATGGACTCCTTTTTCTCGGGAAGTCCGTACATACCCTCACATATGAAAAGGTCGGAGCTCTCGGCAAAGCCTGCCAGCTCCGCTATCGGAAGTGTATCCGTGGTATAGGTTATCTTGATAGGAGCTCTCTTTTCTCCCGTTACTTCCTCGGGAGCTATGCTCCTGCCGTCATCAAGGGCGACAGTCTCCCCTGCGTGAAGCCTTTTCCAGTACTCCACAGGGATATTCAGCGCCTTAGCGTTTTCAGGCAGGAAAGGGGGCTTTTTTTCAAGAATAAGGCTGTATCCTATACAGCCGACTCTGTGAGATAAGGGCAGAGTCCTTATTTTCAGCATGGGTTCTATCATATCTGCCGAAAACTCATAGGGCTTATCCTCGGGAAGTCCGTGAAGCCTTACCTCATAGGGCAGAGCTCCGCAAACGCTCATAAGACTTCGCAGCACAGGCAGACAGCTCTCGGGAGCGGCTATGTCAAGGGGCTCGGTGCGGGAGCTGTTGCCGATTGAAAGCAGCAATCCCGGAAGTCCCGTTACATGGTCTGCATGACAGTGAGTAATGAGCAGGAGCTCTATCCTGCTCATTTTAAGTCCGTGCTTTGCAATGGCTACCTGTGTACCCTCGCCGCAGTCGATAAGGACTGCCTTTCCGTTGTATTCGGCATAGAGGCTGGTAAGGAACCTGTCCTTCAAGGGCAGCATCCCGCCTGTTCCCAATAAGCAGATATCAGGCATTTTATCCTCCTGTAATAAGTCTTGCTATGTCGTTGTAGGTCGCGAATATCATTACTCCGAAGAGAAGCACCATTCCTGCAAGATGTACGTAGCCCTCGTGCTCGGGCTTTACAGGCTTGCGGCGTACAAGCTCTATAAGGCAGAACAGCAGACGTCCGCCGTCAAGTCCCGGTATGGGAAGAAGATTGAATATACCGACATTGATAGTTATGAGCGCAGTCATATATATCAGCTTGTAGATAGCGTCAACAATGGACTCGTTGTTCTTGGTCTGCTCGCTGATAGCTGTTACAACGCCTACAGGTCCCGAAACGTCCTCCTTGTGGAGCTGTCCCGTCAGCATCTGTTTAAGTGAAAGTCCCACTATATGGCTCATGGACATGAAGATATCTCCCGAGCCCTTGATAACTGTAAGAGGTGTTTTATCCTTGTACACAACGCCGAAGTCGATAACTCCGCCGCCCTCAGCCTTATCCTCGAAGAATACGTCGTTGAGAGTCTTTCTCTTGCCGTCGCGCTTTACTACTACCTTGTGTCCCTCATTGCTTGTAATGGAATCAAAGATGTAGTTGAGGTCGAGGGTGCTGTATATCCTTGTGCCGTCAACGGAAATGAGCTTGTCACCGTGACGGAGTCCCGATTCGTAGCTTGCGGCAAAATATGTCACTGTTCCGTCATCGTTGCGCTGACCGCTGAAGCCCTTGATAGTAGTAGTAGGCACCTGATCCATCATGCAGACAAGTATCATCAGCATGACGATACCCAGCACGAAGTTCATTGCCGCACCTGCCACAAGAACTATCATACGCTTCCATAGCTTTGCGTTGCGGAAGCTTCGCGGATCGCTGTTGGTGGAATCCTCGCCCTCCATTGCGCAGTAGCCGCCTACAGGCAGAGCTCTCAGTGAATACTTGGTCTCGCCTTTCTGCTTCTGGAGCAGCTTAGGTCCCATACCGACTGAAAACTCCAGCACCTTTATGCCGCTGAGCTTGGCACAGATGAAATGACCGAATTCGTGAACTGTCACTATTAGTCCGAATATAAGTATCGCAATAATAATACCCATGTAGCCTGTTCCTTTCTTAATGCAGCTTATTCAGCCGCGATGCGCTCCCTGATGTATGCTCTTGCCGCAGTATCGGCTTTCATTACGTCGTCGTAGCTCTTTATCTCAGAGGGTCCGAACTTATCGAGCACAGACGATACCATTTCGCCTATCTCTATGAACCGTATCTCGTCATGGAGAAATGCCTTTACCGCTTCTTCATTGGCTGAGTTTACCAGACATGGATAAGCTCCGCCGCGTTTTATAGCCTCGATAGCCGCAGACAAACACTTGAAGGTGTCGTAGTCGGGCTTCTCGAATGTGAGCTTTCCGTAATCCGTCAGTGAAAGACGTCCCGTAGGACAGCTCATTCTGTCGGGATAAAGAAGAGCGTACTGTATCGGTATCTTCATATCGGGAACGCCCATTTGCGCTATAACCGAGTAGTCGTTGTACTCTACTGCCGAGTGAACGACGCTCTGACGGTGTACAACTATCTCTATCTGGTCGGGAGTGAGGTCAAAGAGCCATTTAGCCTCGATAAATTCAAGTCCCTTGTTCATAAGTGTAGCAGAGTCAATGGTTATTTTATTACCCATTTCCCAGTTGGGGTGGTGGAGCGCCTGCGCTTTGGTTACGCTTTTTAGCTCCTCGTAGCTCCTGCCGAAGAACGGTCCGCCCGAAGCAGTGAGGATTATCTTGCTGAGCTGTGAGCGCTTGTTGCCCTGTAAGCACTGGAATATAGCCGAATGCTCGCTGTCCACGGGGTATATCCTTACCCCCTTGTCAGCAGCCGCTTTCATTACCAGCTCGCCGCCTGCAACGAGAGTCTCCTTGTTTGCAAGAGCAAGGTCCTTTCCAGCGTCTATGGCTGTAAGTGTGGGAAGAAGTCCTACCATACCCACAACCGAATTGAGGACGATATCAGCCTCGTCAAGAGAAGCAAGCTTGCAAAGCCCCTCCATGCCGCTGTAGAGCTTTACATCAAGGTCGGAAATACGGCTTTTCAGCTCGCCGTACTTCTCCTCGTTATAGATACAAGCATATGCAGGACGGAATTTCCTTATCTGCTGCTCTAAAGCCTCAACGCTGCTGTGAGCTGCAAGTGCAGCGACTTTGAGTCCGTGCTTCTCGCAGACCTCAAGGGACTGCGTACCGATAGAGCCTGTCGAACCGAGTATCGACACCGTTTTATTCATTATATTTTCCCCTTTTCGCGGAAATAACTTCCGAATGGTTATTTTGACAAAGTCCTTTATAAAATACGAAAGGGACTATCCGTGAATAGTCCGTTTCAGAAATATCACTGTACGCCGAATATGGCGATAAATGCATAAAATGTAGGCAGCACGAAAAGAACGCTGTCAAAGCGATCCATAAGTCCGCCGTGTCCCGGCATTATCTTTCCGTAGTCCTTGAAGCCTATCTGGCGCTTTACCATTGAAGCGGAAAGGTCGCCGACTGTACCGATAATCGCACATACTATGCCTGTTACGCAGGCGATAACAGCTCTTTTGGCTGTGAAGCCATAGTAAACAGAGAAAGCCACTGCATAGACAACAGCTGTAGTCACGATACCGCCCACAAGTCCTTCAATAGTCTTCTTGGGGCTTATCTCAGGGCAGAGCTTATGCTTGCCTATGGCAACGCCTGTGAAGTATGCTCCAGTATCTGCTATCCATGCGCCGCAGAGTCCCATAATGAGCAGAAAAAGTCCGTTATCCGAGTCAAAACGCTCAATACGCACCATTGTAGTCATTGCCTGCGGTACAAGTATCATTACAGCAAGCACGAAGAATACCTGCTCATAGCGTATCTCCTTGTGCTTTCTGAGCCATGTTACGAACACAGCAAAAGCACACAGAAGCACTATCCCGAATACATATAAATTATAATCATGAGCATAACGCCATGCGCAGAACTCATAATGCGGAGGAACAACAGGTCCGTCTACTGTAAGCTTCGTCATTATGCCGTAAAGTACAGGCACAGCTATTCCGCAAGCCTCGGCTGCAATAAGTATCGGGAAACACTTGTGGAGCTTTACCGCACGGATAAGCTCGAAGAGCATTACTGCTATGATAGCTGCAACTGCTATGGGCAGAACAATGGTATCATGGAAATACAGCACTGCTCCCAGCAGTACAACGCCCACTGCTCCCGAAATGATTCGTGTAAGCATCAGACACCTCCGAAGCGGCGGTTTCTGTGAGCGTACTCGATGATAGCCTTGTCAAGCTCCTCGGGTGTGAAATCAGGCCATAAAACGTCTGTGTAGTAGAACTCCGCATAGGCACTCTGCCATATGAGGAAGTTTGATATTCTCTGCTCGCCGCTTGGACGGATAAGCAGGTCAACATCGGGATAGCCTGCTGTGTAGAGGTTATCCGAGATAGTCTGCTCTGTTATATCCTCGGGGCGTATCTCGCCCTTTGCAGCTCTTTCGGCAAGAAGCTTTGCGGCATGAGTTATCTCGTCGCGTCCGCCGTAGTTGACAGCCATGAGAATAGTCATCTCATCGTAATCGGCGGAGTCAGCCTCCAGCTTTTCCATTTTTTCGCGTATATCATCAGCGAAGGCGCTCTTGTCGCCGAGGAACACCATTCTAGTATTCTCGCTGAGGAAGTTTCTAACGTCTGCAAGATAGTCACGGAAAAGGTTCATGAGAGCTCCTACCTCTTCCTGTGAGCGCTTCCAGTTCTCGGTGGAGAAAGCATAGAAGCTTATGGTTTTAAGTCCGATGTCCTTGCAGTGACGAACTATAGTACGGAAGTTCTTAGCTCCCTCACGGTGTCCGAGAGAACGTGGCAGACCGCGCTTCTTAGCCCATCTGCCGTTGCCGTCCATGATAAATGCCACATGGTCGGGGAGCTTCTCGGGGAGCACCAGTTCATTAGATTCAGATTTGTCTTTTTTTCCAAATAATGCCATATTTCACCAATTATACAGTCATGATCTCTTTTTCTTTGTCTGCTACCATTTTATCAACGTCAGCACACATCTTGTCGGTAAGGTCCTGAACCTTCTTCTCACAGTCCTTGAGGTCGTCCTCTGTGATCTCGGAGTTCTTCTTCATTGTCTTGTACTTTTCCATAGTATCACGTCTGATAGAACGAACAGTTACCTTACACTCCTCGCCGTACTTCTTTATGCTCTTGCAGAGCTCCTTACGACGGTCCTCAGTGAGCTGAGGGAAAGCAAGACGGATAACGTTGCCATCATTTACAGGCTGGATACCGATATCTGAAGCCTGTATAGCCTTTTCGATAAGCTTCAGTGTGGACTTATCCCATGGCTGGATAACAAGGATTCTTGCCTCTGATACGGATACTGCCGCCATCTGGTTAACAGGTGTGGGAGCTCCGTAATAATCTACCATTACCTTGTCGAGAACGCCGGGGTTAGCTCTTCCTGCACGGATAGAAGCAAACTCGTTTCCGAGGGCATTGAGGCTCTTGTTCATTTTTTCCTTAGCGATGTTAAGCTGTTCTTTCATGATAGTAATTCCTTTCGTTTATCAGTCCTCGGATACTACTGTTCCGATATTAGCGCCCATTACGGCGTCATAGATATTGTCGGGACGGCTGAGGTCGAATACCAACATCTTCATGTGGTTGTCACGGCACATAGCGGCAGCAGTGCTGTCCATTACGCCGAGGTCCTCGCCGATGACCTGTGAGAAGGTAAGAGTATCGTACTTCTTGGCATCGTCAAATTTATGTGGATCCTTATCGTATACTCCGTCAACGAGAGTAGCCTTAAGGAGTATATCTGCGTCAATTTCGACAGAACGGAGAGCAGCAGCTGTATCTGTTGAGAAGAATGGGTTGCCTGTACCGCAGCCGAAGATAACTATCCTGCCCTTGTCAAGATGTCTTACAGCTCTGTTGCGGATATAGGGCTCTGCAATAGCCGACATCTGAAGAGCTGTCTGTACTCTTACTACACAGCCAAGTGATTCAAGTACATCTGCAAGTGCAAGTGCGTTCATTGTTGTAGCGAGCATACCGATGTGGTCTGCACGGGTACGGTCCATAGCTCCGCTGGAACGTCCTCTCCAGAAGTTACCGCCGCCGACAACTACAGCTACCTGAGCGCCTGCGTCAGCACACTTCTTTATGCTCTGACATATCTCTGTAACTACGTCATAGTTGAGACCTGTCTTCTTGTCGCCTGCCAGAGCCTCGCCGCTGACCTTTAATAAAATCCTTTTATACTTTGGTTCCATATAAGCACCTCACAAAAAAATATCTATAGTATATTTTACACTAATTTCATAATAATGTAAAGTATATTCTTTCAAAAAAATCATTTTTAACGAAAAATTTTACAGGAATTTTTCATTTTCAGCGGAGTATTTTTTCTCAACATATGCCATTGTATATTATGCACCAAAATGTTGAAAATTTATCGTCACGATTATTTTTTATTTTTTCTTGACAACTGCCCCTCACCGTGGTATAATATAAAAGCTGATTAATTCGGCAGTAAAAATGGAGAGGTATCGAAGCGGTCATAACGAGGCGGTCTTGAAAACCGTTTGACTTAACGGTCACGTGGGTTCGAATCCCACCCTCTCCGCCATTATTTTTTTATCGGTGAGTTTCTCGCTCGTCGGTTTGCGGATTTACCCAAGTGGTGAAGGGGCTCCCCTGCTAAGGGAGTAGGTCGGGAAACCGGCGCGAGAGTTCAAATCTCTCAATCCGCGCCACACCTGCATTCTATGAATGCAAGTTTTTTATTATCTTAATTTCACCTCGTATATCATGAATTTATTATTTTTCACATAAAACAAGTATAGTTTTCATAGGAAATATGCTATACTCTATTTAAAGGAGGCGATCAGCATGAAAAAAATGATCGGATTCAATAAGGGCGTAAACTTCGGCGGCTGGCTCTCACAGTGCGATTATTCAAAGGAGCACCTCGACACCTTTATTACTGAAAATGACTTTAAAATTGCTGCTTCATGGGGCATAGACCATATACGCGTCCCATTTGATTATAATATCCTCGAAAACAAGGACGGCTCTTACAGCGAGGAGGGCTTCGCTTATCTCACTATGGCTGTCAACGCCTGCAAGGCAAACGGACTCAACATTATCCTTGACCTTCACAAGACCGCAGGCTTCTCCTTCGACTACTACGGCGAGGACGAGCACGGATTCTTTGACAGCGAGCAGTATCAGGAGCGCTTCTACCGTCTGTGGGAGGAGGTCGCAAGACGCTACGGCAAGCTTGTTCCAAATGTGGCATTCGAGCTTCTCAACGAGGTAACTGACGCAGAATTCATAGACGCTTGGAACAGGATCGCTAAGGAGTGTATCCGCCGCATAAGAGCTATAGCTCCCGATATCATCATACTTGTGGGAAGCTACTACAACAACAGCGCAAGCACTGTTCAGTATCTGGACGAGCCATACGACGAGAACGTATTCTACAATATGCACTGCTATGAGCCACTGAAGTTCACACATCAGGGCGCTTACTGGACAGACGCTATCATTCCCGAGGAGCGTATGGCTTTCGAGGAAAGTGTCACCTCAGAGGAATACTTCGAGGAGCTTTTCTCAACTGCTATAGCCAAGGCTGAAAAGCACGGCACAGGTCTTTACTGCGGAGAGTACGGCTGTATCGACGTTATCCCCCCTGAGGACACTGTCAAGTGGTACAGAACTATCAATTCCGTATTCAGAAAACACGATATCGGCAGGGCCGCATGGAACTACAAGCGCATGGACTTTGGTCTCTCAGATGAAAGACTCAAGGGCGTACATGACGAACTCGTTAAATTACTGTAATACAAAAGCTATCCCCTTTGCTTTCGCAAAGGGGATTTTTTTAGTTATCGTTGTAAATAGTATCATCACGTTCTTTTGTATAGCCCGTCTTGTCAAAATATTTGTGCTCTACAGGCTCATTAAGAACAAGGCTTGTAACTTTCATAGTGTCTATCTGACCTATATCAGCAAAGTCTTTTGTATACCTCATTACGATACCCGTCCTCATATCAATAAGCATTTCAAGTGAATAATCACCTTCTGTGTAGCTGATAGCTGCGCATTGTCTGCCGAGTATCTCCTCTACTCCTTCGATATACCATTTGTCAAATTCGTAAAAATCTCCTGCACCCGGATACAGTACATATACATTTTCCACATTCACATGGTATGTATTCTGCTGAACAGGCTCGCCTGTTTCCTCATCATAAACCTTTATCCAGCGGTATTGGTCGGGCATATATCTGTCAAGATAATCAAAGAATTCATAGTACCATTCATAATATGTCTTTTCATTTTCATTGACTGATGTAGATATACCGTCATACAGGTAAGTTGTACCGAGTCCGTGCTCCAGATTATTATCGATCTCGCTTTCTATCCTGTAGTATTTGCCTCTGTTATCTGCAAAGCTGTGCTCTTCATCGCTCCAGACATTGCTTCCGTGCTCGCCGCGTATATTATATGTAATATCTGCTGAATCGAAGTAGTTATAGCTGTTCCACATCATATGATAGATAAAGCTCTTGTTTTCAAGGGTATTAAGCTCGTCAAAACCGCCTGCATTCCATATCTGCTGCGCGTACTTCTCTGTATCTACCTTTTTGAATCTGTATGTGCCGTTATTCCATGCATTGTCCAGCTCTGCCAGCAAGCTGCTTGTTTCGGCTGTATTATAATACTTTTTCTCTTCATGGAGCTGTAACTGTGCAAACTCGCCGTCGTTGGAAGGCGCTTCGACAGTCGGGAGCTCATTATTGCTGTTGTGAGCATTCTGGTCTTCTTCGTTTTTCATCTTGACCGAGAATGAAGCTACTTTCCATACGCCGTCCTCGGGAAGAAGCTCTATATTCGCAACTATCCTCTGTCCGTCAGGCCTTTCATATTCTCTGGTGCAAGTCACCAGCTTTTCGAGAGAGCCCACTTCAAGGTCTTCAATAATACTATCGCCGTTTACAATAAGCGTCGAACCTCCCTTTTCAAACTCGGACGAGACAAGCTTGTAATTGCTGAAATTATACAAGCCGTCAAATCCGTATGCATAGCACTTATCAGGCTCGCAAAGGCTCTTTGCATAGACCTTATCATTATAAAGGATAAACGTCAGTAAATACTTGTTAGCAAACGGATTGTCCTTGAAATCATAGCCTACCTCATAGCTGCCGATATCAGGACCAACATACCTTTCACGGGAAGCTTTTATAAAAGTATCAGTGAAAAAAGCATCTAATTCCTTCCAGGTATCAAGTCTTTCATCTTTAACTGCGTAATAATACTTGGTGATACTCATTTGCTTGCCCACCTCGGGAACGAATTCGTCACTGTTGAACCATATCCCGTCCGAAAGGTCAATTGTATTTGTTTCGGGATACTGAGCTCTCTGTATCAGCTCAACATTGCTGAGAAGCTTATCCACAACAGTATCATCGCTGAAAATATCAGCTTTGGTCACTCCTTCGGAAGTTGCCTCCGTTACGCCGGTATTGCTGCTTGAGCTCATGTGCTGAACCTTTGACGAACGGGAAAGCATTACGCCGCCGAATGCTCCGCCAAATAGTACCAAAGCAGCCGCTGCTGCGGAAAAATACCTGTAAAGCTTGGGACGGCTGTAGCGCTCTACGCCCTCTGCGCTGACGATGAAGCCGTCATCGGAAGCTGCGCTCTCCCCTGCCTTCAGTATATCATACTTTCTTTTGCTTATTTCATATATCTTTTCTTTTCTCTTGTCGTCCACTGCCTTATACCTCGAAGAAATCTTCTCTATGTCCGAATCCTTGTCGCTGAATATCATATCAAGCTCGTCTTTCATATCCTATCCTCCTATCTGGCAAAGCCTGCCTGCAATAACAGCTCGCGCAGCTTTTTCACCGCACGGCTGCCCCTTGCGCGGACATTATCCGCTGAAAGCTCAACTATCCTGGCGATCTCCTTGGAGCTTCGTCCGTAGAAATACTTCTGTATTATTATTGTAGAGTCGGGCTCGCCCAGCTCGCTGACCTTATCGTACAGAAGCCGCCGCATCTCTGTGGTTTCTGAGGACTCTGCAACGTTTTCCTCCGAGACCAGCTCCCCTGTTTCCTCAATGGAAACATTACGCTCCTTGTGACGTGCTACTCTCCTGTATGTATCAACTGCCTTATTACGTGCAACCGCCGCCACAAAGGCTTTAAGGCTGCCATTTATGTCTTCATGCTTATCAAAATAGAAAAAGCAGTGAGCAAAGACGTCTCCCACACATTCGTCTATATCCTCGGGCTTTGCATAACATTTAAGCTTTGCATAAACTATAGTATAGACGTAGTTGAAGTATTTGTCGTAAAAGGCTCGCTGTCCCCTTTCGGGAGCAGATTTTATCAGCTGCACAAGATCATTTTCATTCATTTTGTCTCACTCCTTACCATGTACATGATAATTGGTATTTGCCCTTTCATTAATACTAATCGCTTGATGTCTCAAAAACGAAACGGCCGAAGATATATTTTTATTATTTAACCATATAACTGTAAAAAATTCTCTATCGGGTATTTACTTTTTGAGGGAAATATGATATTATATTAGTATTATAGATGTGGTTAGTCATTTTTTTAACAAGGCAGTCATACTGCCTTATTCACAGGGGAGGGCGTTATGCAGGTCGTTTTATGTGCTCTTATCGGCTATCTCTTCGGAAATATCAACCCTGCTTTCATTATCTCAAAGCTAAAGGGATTCGATATTCGTCAGAGAGGCTCGGGAAACGCGGGAGCTTCAAACACTGTTATCACTGTCGGAAAGAAAGCAGGTCTTTTTGTTGCTCTTTTCGATATCTTCAAGGCTGTTGCAGCCTCGCTGCTGGGTGCTTATCTGTTCCCACAGCTCAGATTTGCTAAAATCCTTGCAGGTTCATGCTGTATTCTGGGACACATCTTTCCTGCCATGATGAGATTTCACGGCGGTAAAGGTCTGGCTTCTCTGGGCGGAACTATCCTCGCATTCAATCCAATCGTATTTGTACTGCTTCTCGGATTCGAGATGATACTGGGCTTCTCTATGGACTATGTATGCGTTGTTCCTGTTACAGGCTCTGTGATTTTCACTATGATATACGCTCTTATCACGGGCGATCCCGTCGGTACAGCTATACTTTCAGTTGTGGCACTGGTCATTCTCTTCAAACATATCGAGAATTTCAAGAGAATACAGAACGGCACGGAGGCTCATATAAGCTTCCTGTGGAAAAAGGAACAGGAGATCGCAAGGATCAAAAAAAATACAGACGATTAAAAAAAGTCCCTTCGGGGGCTTTTTTGTGACATCATATGCGTCAGCCGCAGCGCTCAGTTACTCAGCGGCAGTTAGGAGTCTTTTTTATGCAGAGCAAAACCTCGGATATGTGCGAGGGACCTCTGGTCAGCAAGATAATTCTTTATACTATACCTATCATTCTCACAGGCGTTTTGCAGCTTCTTTTCAACGCTGCCGACCTTGTAGTGGTAGGACGGTGCTGCGGTGATATCTCCGTCGGCGCTGTTGGAGCAACAGGCGCTCTTATAAACCTTATGGTAAACCTTTTCATTGGTCTGTCAGTCGGCGCAGGCGTTACAGTTGCTCACGGGATAGGCTCGGGCAGGGCTGAGGACGTCCGCAGAACGGTACATACCGCGATACCTGCCGCCTTTATCAGCGGAGCATTTCTCACCGTAATCGGTGTGCTTTTCTCGGGAACTTTTCTGAAAATGATGGATACTCCAGCAAATGTACTGCCCCTTTCGGCAGCATACATGAAAATATACTTCTGCGGAACTATCCCCAGTATGCTGTACAACTTCGGCTCGGCGATACTCCGTGCCGCAGGAGACACAAAAAGTCCGCTGTATTATCTCACCGCCGCAGGCATACTGAATGTTATACTGAATCTGATATTTGTCATGGTATTCCATATGGACGTTTCAGGTGTAGCACTTGCCACTTCCCTTTCACAGGCTCTTTCAGCTGCTCTCATTGTCCGCGCTCTTATGAAAAGAGAGGACGCCTGCAGGCTGGAGCTGAAAAAGATGAAAATATACGGCAGACAGCTCAAACGCATTATCCAGATAGGCTTCCCTGCTGGACTACAGTCCTCCATATTTGCAATATCCAACGTAATTATACAGTCCTCTATCAACGAATTCGGAAATACATTGGGACACGTTGTTCTATCGGGCAATTCAGCCGCTCAGAATATCGAAGGCTTCGTATATACCTCGATGAACTCCTACAGTCAGACCTCGCTGAACTTCACAGGGCAGAACTACGGCGCAGGCAAGCTTGACAGAATCAAAAAAATAATGTGGATATGCCTTATCGCTGTGTTCTGCACTGGTATGGCTCTTGGACTCACGGCGCTGTTCTTCGGCAGACCGCTGCTGTCCATATACCTCACCGACTCCGAGGAGGCTATAAAATACGGCATGATACGTATGACCTATATCATGATACCATACTTCCTGTGCGGACTTATGGACGTGACTACGGGACTTATCCGTGGTCTCGGACGTTCAGTGCTGCCAATGCTCATAACCGTTATAGGCGTTGTCGGCATAAGGCTGGGCTGGATATTCGGCGTGTTCAGGATACCGAAATACCACTCTCTGCAAAGCCTTTACTTCTCATACACCATTTCGTGGTTAGCAACGTTTGCAGTTGAACTTGGAGTTTTCCTTTTCATTATGCGAAAGCTGAAAAAGGAACTGCATGAATAGCACAAGCTTACATTAAAAAGGACGGCATAGCCACAGCACTTATACAGAAGTTTTGTACTTATTATTGAGAGAACCCCTTTTGAAAAAGGGGTTCTCTCAAACTCTCTCCCTAAAACTTTCGTTTTGTTTTTTCATAGATAGGACGCTCTCTGCATTATGCAGAGCTTTTTTATTATATGGAGCGCCCTATCTATGAAAAAACCAGATAAAAGTCTTTGGAAAGGGGTATGGGGGTGACTCCCCGCAGTGCGGGGAGATGTCACGCAGTGACAGAGGGGCGCGCCTCCGTCAGAGGAGCCTTTCCTCAGAAAGGTTTCCCCCATAAATAACTATAAGCTTTTATATAAGTGTTGTGGTTAGCCGCCCATTTTGTTTGAAGTAAACGCCGCTTCTGCCTCACGGATAAAGTATCCTTGCTCGGCACTGCACACAGGACACTCCTGCGGCGGCTCACTGCCCACATGGATATGACCGCAGTTTAGACAAATCCAGCGCTGCTGGGTATCGTCGCTGCGGAAGAGCCTATCCTCACGGTAGAGCCCTGCATAGTAAGCAAAGCGAGTACCATGCTCCTTTTCTATCTCGGCTATGGCACGGAACTTCCGAGCTGCCTCGGTGAAGCCCTCGTCGTCTGCGATACGTGCAAAATCGGGATATACAACTACGTGTTCCTTTTCCTCTTCCTTCTGCGAAGCGTCAAGAAGCTGCCCGATATCCTCGAACACATCGGCAGGATAGCCTGCGGTAACGTCAACGGTCTGTCCTGCGGCGTCCTTCATAAGCTTCCAGAACACCATTGCATGGCGCTCCTCCTGCTCGGCTGTGAACCTGAACATACGCTCAAGTCCGATGAGTTTCTGCTGCTGAGCTATAAGCGCTGCCTGATAGTATCTCTGGCGTGACTGGCACTCACCAGCAAAAGCCCGCATGAGATTCATGCGGGTCTGGCTTTTGTTAAGATCTGTTTGCATGAGACCACTTCCTTTCAGAAGCAGTATCTGCAGTTTTTTAAAAATTATTCCGAAATATCAGTCGTCCAGTATCGTGTAGCGGTATTTCATTATGTTCTCCGGATTCTTTAATCTGATATTCTGGATATGTCCGCACTGCGGGCAGGCGTCACAAATGACCTGACTTCTCTTCGGCTTCAGCTTCATCTCTTCTCCTTCAGGATAAAACTGAACCGCATAAGGAGTCACAAGAGTTCCTTTTACGACTTTAGTCGCGCAATACTCACAAACATTATCCATTAAATCGCCCCCCTTGCAGAAAAAAATAGTATTTTTCTTATTATACCATATTTTTCGGCTTCTGTCAACAAAAAGAGCGGACTTATTTGCCCGCTCTTTTAATGAATTCAGCTGTTTTTTATATCTCGTTTACTTTTCTCTTGATGTAAGAGGTGTGGAGAACCTCATGAGCCTTGTGGCTGCCCGGCTTCTCGAAGAATTCCTCATAAACCTTCTTGATAGCTGGGTTCTCGTGAGACTGACGGAGAGGCATTGACTTGTCGAGGTTGTAGAGAACCTTAGCTCTCTCTTCTCTGATGTCAACGAAGTTTCTTACGCCCATTGGAACCTGTGGCTGACCGCCGCCGTTTACACAGCCGCCGGGACAAGCCATGATCTCGATGAACTGAGCCTTGCAGCTGCCGTCTCTGATGCTGTCAAGAACCTTTCTTGCGTTAGCAAGACCGCTTGTAACGATAACATTTACATCTGTACCTGCAACGTTGTATGTTGCTTCCTTGATATCCTTTGTTCCGCGAACCTCAGGAAGGTCTGTTACGTTGTCACCTGTGAGTGTATATACAGCAGTTCTGAGAGCTGCTTCCATAACTCCGCCTGTAGCACCGAAGATAACGCCGGCACCTGTTGAGATTCCCAGCGGATCGTCGAACTTCTCCTCAGGAAGTGTGTTGAAGAGGATACCTGCACGCTCAATCATTCTGCCCAGCTCACGAGTTGTGAGAGCGTAATCAACATCAGGAACACCTGCAGCGCTCTGATCAGGTCTGCCGATCTCGAACTTCTTGGCTGTACATGGCATGATAGATACCATAACGATATTCTTTGGATCGATACCCATTTTCTGAGCGTAGTATGTCTTAGCAGTTGCACCGAACATCTGCTGAGGTGACTTACATGTTGAAAGGTGATCGAGAAGATCAGGATAGTAGTGCTCACAGAACTTGACCCAACCTGGTGAGCAGGATGTGATAAGAGGAAGTGTTCCGCCGTTCTTGAAACGATCGAGGAACTCGTTAGCCTCTTCCATGATTGTAAGGTCAGCAGCAAAGTCTGTATCGAATACCTTGTCAAAGCCGAGTCTTCTGAGAGCTGCTGCCATTTTACCCTCAGCATTTGTGCCGATAGGATTGCCGAAGCACTCGCCGAGACCTGCACGAACAGCAGGAGCTGTCTGAACGAGAACAGTCTTCTCAGGATCAGCGATAGCTGCCATAACTTCCTTAGTGTAGTCCTTCTCTGAGAGAGCGCCTACAGGACATACTGCGATACACTGTCCGCAGGATACGCAGCTTGTCTCGCCGAGTCCCATGTCGAATGCAGAACCGATATATGTCTTGAATCCACGCTCGTTAGCGCCGATAACGCCGATGCCCTGTGTCTTTGCACATACTGCTACGCAGCGGCGGCAAAGGATACACTTGTTATTGTCACGGTACATATGAGGAGCAGAATTGTCTACCTCGTACTCGTTCTTAACGCCGTCGTAAACTGTAGCGTCCTCAACGCCGTAGTCCTTAGCAAGCTTCTGGAGCTCGCAGTTGCCGCTTCTTACGCAGGAGAGGCACTTTCTGTCATGAGTTGAAAGAATGAGCTCGAGAGTTCTCTTTCTTGACTCGATTACCTTTGGAGAGTTTGTGAGGATCTCCATATTGTTGGAACATGGATATACGCAGCCTGCAACCAGACGGAAGCCTCTGCCCTCGTTTACCTCAGTAACGCAGATACGGCAGGCACCGATCTCGTTGATCTCTTTCATATAACAAAGTGTAGGAATCTCAAATCCAGCCATGTGAGCAGCTTCAAGAACAGTAGTGCCCTTGGGGACTTCTAATTCAACACCGTTGATTTTTACTGTAATATTTTCCATTACTATTCCTCCGCTTACTTCTTGATGATTGCCTTGAACTTACATGTAGCGATACAAGCACCGCACTTCACGCACTTAGTCTTGTCGATCTCCATTGCAGCAAGCTTCTTGCCGGGAGCGATATAGTCAGTTCTTGTGATAGCGGAAGCAGGACACTGCTTAGCACACATACCGCAGCCGATACACTTGTCCTTTTCGATCTCGAAGCTGAGGAGGTCCTTACATACGCCAGCAGGACACTTCTTGTCAACAACGTGAGCGATGTACTCGTCACGGAAGCATCTGAGTGTGGAGAGAACAGGGTTTGGAGCTGTCTGACCGAGACCGCAGAGAGAGTTAGCCTTGATGTGGTAAGCCAGCTCTTCAAGCTTGTCGAGATCCTCAAGAGTTCCCTTGCCCTTTGTGATCTTGTCAAGGATCTCCCACATTCTCTTAGTACCGATACGGCATGGTGTACACTTACCGCAGGACTCGTCAACTGTGAATTCGAGGAAGAACTTAGCGATATCAACCATACAGTTATCTTCGTCCATAACGATAAGTCCGCCTGAACCCATCATTGAACCGATACCGATGAGGTTATCGTAGTCGATCGGGATATCGAAGTTTGAAGGATCGATACATCCGCCTGAAGGACCACCTGTCTGAGCAGCCTTGAACTTCTTGCCGTTAGGGATACCGCCGCCGATCTCTTCGATAACTTCGCGGAGTGTAGTACCCATAGGAACTTCAACGAGACCTGTGTTCTTGATCTTGCCGCCGAGAGCGAATACCTTAGTACCCTTTGACTTCTCGGTACCCATTGATGCGAACCACTCTGCACCGTTGAGGATTATCTGTGGGATATTAGCATATGTCTCAACATTGTTGAGGATAGTTGGCTTCTGGAAAAGACCTTTTTCAGCTGGAAAAGGAGGTCTTGGACGGGGCTCGCCGCGGTTGCCCTCGATAGATGTCATAAGAGCTGTCTCCTCACCGCAAACGAAAGCGCCTGCACCGAGACGGAGATCGATATCGAAGCAGAAATCTGTTCCGAAAATGTTCTTACCGAGCATACCGTTCTCACGAGCCTGCTTGATAGCGATGTTAAGACGCTCAACAGCGATAGGATACTCAGCGCGGACATAAATATAACCCTGTGTTGCGCCGATAGCATAACCTGCGATAGCCATAGCCTCAAGTACAACATGGGGGTCGCCCTCGAGTACTGAACGGTCCATGAATGCACCCGGATCGCCCTCGTCAGCGTTACAGCAAACGTACTTCTGGTCAGCGTTTGGAACGATGTTGCGGGCGAGCTTCCACTTCATACCTGTGGGGAATCCGCCGCCGCCTCTTCCGCGGAGACCTGAATCGAGGATTGTCTGGATAACGTCCTCAGGAGTCATAGTTGTGAGGACCTTACCGAGAGCCTCATAACCGTCACGTCCTATGTACTCGTTGATATTTTCAGGATTGATAACACCGCAGTTTCTGAGAGCTACACGGTGCTGCTTTTTGTAGAATGAAGTATCGTCGAGAGACTTGATCTCGTCACCTGCAACTGTCTCCTCATAGAGGAACTCCTTAACAGGGTTGCCGCCGATGAGGTGCTCGTCAACGATACGTGGGATCTCGTCTACCTTAACGCGTGAGTAGAAAGAGCCCTCGGGGTATACGATCATGATAGGACCGCGCTCGCAGAGACCGAAGCATCCTGTCTTAACGATCTGTACCTTATCTGTAAGTCCCTTATCTGCAAACTGCTTTTCGAGCTCCTCAATGATCTTTGGTGAGCCTGAAGAAGTACATCCTGTACCGCCGCAGACAAGGACGTGTCTTTCATATTTTGAAGAAGCATTGCCATGTGTTCTGAGAGCAACTTCGCCCTTCATGCTGTCTCTGACAACCTTGAGTTCTTCAAGAGTTTTCATAAGTTAACCTCCTAAATGGTAATGTTTGGAATCAAGCGTATTTTTCAATGATCTTATCTACGTCGTCAACAGTAAGACGGCCGTAAACGTCCTCGTTTACTGTGAGGACAGGTGCAAGACCGCAGGCACCGATGCAGCGGCAAGCGTCAAGTGAGAACTTACCGTCTGGAGTGCACTCGCCTCCGCCTATTCCAAGCTTTTCCTGAAGCTTATTGTAGATATCTCCTGAACCTTTAACATAGCAAGCTGTACCGAGACAGACAGAGATTGTGTACTCTCCCTTTGGATACAGTGAGAACTGAGCGTAGAAAGTTACAACGCCGTAGATCTTCTCAAGCGGGATACCTGTGTTGTCGGAAATAATTGCCTGAACCTCGATCGGAAGGTAGCCGTAAATTTCCTGAGCCTTCTGAAGGATAGGCATAAGAGCACCCTTGTCGTTCTTCTTTTCTTCGATGACCTTGAGGAGCTCAGCCTCCTGCTCTGGAGTACCCTTGAAGGGAACAGTTGATTTAGCTGAATTCATTTAATGGACCTCCTTGTGTATTAGCTGTGAAAAATGTAACAATGTCGACCATAAAAAATTTATGAGACAAAATATCATATCTCACATATCCTAAGTATTATAACATAAAACGCGAAAAATTGCTATCGCCATTTTAACCTAATTAGCTCCTAAATTACTGTATATTTTGCACAATTATAGCTAATACTGACCACTGGGCGCAAAATAAGGTTTACAACTGTCAAGGCTCTTAGCGTGCCGATAGGTTTAGTTAAAAAGTATCCATACTTGTACAAATGTCAAAGTTTTCTGAAAAATTAATTTGATTGTTTTATAAACAAAATATGCATTCTTTTGATTTTAACGTTTTACCAAGTATTTATACTCAAAACGATATTCCCTTGGCTTGAAAAAAAGCTTCTAAAACCAAAATTTACAATAAAATACTTATTTACACAAAATTCACAAAACATAAGCTCTTCATTTTATTGACAAATCAATTTTAGTATTGTATAGTAAACTTATAATATATACATAACGCACGTTTTTTCGGCTGATGCCGCGCCGATATCACCTGATAAAAGACATAAAAAACACAGCTTTTGAACACTCAGGTGAAGTCCCGGCTGCTTTATAACAGAATGTCCTGCACTGCGTTCTGTTCAACTTTGACACCGCCGTTTCAGACAAGGAGGAACTTATGAGTTTACCGAATGATCCCGTTATTTTACTGAGCTATATAAATACGCTTCTTCGTGACGAATACCCGTCCTTTGAGGAGCTGTGCAAAAGTCTTTGCGCCTCTGCCGACGATATCAGTTCAAAGCTCGAAAAAATAGGTTATGTATATGATCCAAACACTAATTCATTCAGATAGTATCCCGTCCTGCTGATCTCATCTTAACCGACGCGGATACTCGGTCGGCTTTTTGCCGAATGGGAGGGCTTATGAACACGATCATCAAAAGAATGACGGCGGCTGTTTCTTCAGCAGTTATCGCCGTATGCTCCGTTGGCTTCAATTACAGCTTCGGAGCTGACACCGAAGAAAAGACATATAAAGTACATTTTGAGCTGGGCGACGATGTAACTATCGTTCCCGACGACGACGGAAACGTTCCCGATATCAAGGATAGAGAAGGCACTTTTGATTCTACCCTTATAATACCTACAGCCGAGCTCCAAAGAGAGGGCTACTACTTCAAGGGCTGGACCGACGATAATGTTTACGGCTATATCGGCGGACGAGTTTACCATATCCCCGATCACGATGTTACTATCACTCCTGTGTGGCAGAAAAAAGATGACAAGGTCTACCACACCGTAAAATTCAGCGTTGTTATCGACGGCGAAGTACGCGAGGACTATGAGAAAATGGTTCCCGGCGAGAAAGTCCGTGCAGGCGCTCTTGTAGAGATACCTATGAACGTTTTCCCACGCAGCGGATATACTCAGAGCGGCTGGACAGACGGCACCCACGTCTTTGCAGGTCAGCAGTACATCGTTGTGGGCGATGAGGACATCACTCTTGAGCCAAACTGGTGCAAGAAGCACAAGCTTACCTACACCGTCGGAGACGCCGACAGGATCAACGGCGCTGTAAAGCAGGAATATGAGGTAATGGAAACAGGTGCGGTAAATCTTCAGAGCAACGACCGTTTCTCCAGAAGCGGATTCAATATCATCGGCTGGCACTGCGAAACTGACGGTCAGGATTACAAATGCGACCAGAAGTTCGTTATGCCTGCAAACGATGTTGTTATGACTCCTATCTGGAACCCTATCAATTACACTATTGTATTCTTTGCTAATACAGGCTCAAGCAAAGACGATATCAGAGTAAAGGGCAAGACTGATACCACTATCAAGCTGCCTGAGTGCAGCTGCAAAAAAGAGGGCTATACCTTCGGCGGCTGGAAAAAAGATGACAAGATATATCAGGCAGGCGAGGATTACCTTATCGAGGGCGCACTCCCCGGTGTTGGTATCTCATTTAACGCTGTATGGAATGCAGAGGGCAGTGAGACTACAACAACTACCACATCTGCAACTGCCACCACAACTTCTTCTGTGACAACAACGTCTACAGCTACAAGTCCAATCCTTTCAACAACATCTACAACAGCAGTAATGGCTTATGAGATAAGCGTTGTTGACAAGGCGTCAGGCAAGCTTATCAATGACGTTTACCTCAGCGCTAAAGATACCTTTATTGAAAACGGTTCTTCAAGAGTATCCGAATTCCCTGTGGATACAAAATCAGCAAACCCAAAGAAAGTTGATTTCAAGGGTATCAAAAACTTTGAGGGCATTACAAATATAAGCGATTTCAGCATTGTTCAAAATATCTACAACGGATTTGCGTATAAGCTCAGTGAGGACGATATCACAAGCGAGGTAAAGGACGGTACTGCTTATTACACAGTAAAGGTCGCTAAAAAGGTATATCCCGATGATGTAAGACCTTATTCACACGTTGTAAGAGTCTACGACAAGGCAACAAAGGAGCTCGTAAACGACGCTGTCGTTATGGGAGCATGGAATATCGTATATGAGGACGGCGGAGTAACAGGTCCTATCTCACAGATAGATACCTCCGCAGCTAATCCTGCTATCATAAGCTACGAAAAGTACAAGGACGCTAAGGTTTGCAGCTTCAGTATAAAAGGCGTTAAGGAAGGTTCGCCTTACACATTCAGCAAGGACGACTACACTACCGAGGACGACGGCGTTCAGCACAAAATCTACCATAATGTTTATCTCACAAAGTCTGAGATAACTTACGGCGACGCCAACAGCGACGGAAATGTTGATATGTCTGATGTAGTTCTTATCATGCAGGCTCTGGCAAATCCGAACAAGTTCGATATAAACGGTACAGATGACAACCACATCACCGAAAAGGGCAGAACAAACGCCGATGTATGGAACACAGGCGACGGTCTCACAACTGAGGACGCACTCCACATACAGAAGTATCTCCTCGGTCTCTGCGGCATAACAGGCAAGGTGGAAATGACATCTTCACCCGAATAAGCATAACAACAAAAAAGGACTGCTTTTGCAGTCCTTTTACTTTTATATAACGCCAAGACCTTCGAGAAGAAGCTTCAAACCTATGAGTATAAGGATAGTTCCGCCTGCCATCTCGGCTTTTTTCTCATATTTGCTGCCGAACTTGTGACCGATGAATACGCCCAGAAGTGAAAGGGCAAAGGTTATCACGCCTATCATAGTGACCGAGAACAGCAGATCCGTCTTTTCTGCGGCAAAAACTATTCCTACCGCAAGTGCGTCAATGCTTGTCGCTATGGCAAGCAGTGTGAGTTCCTTTAAGTCGAGCCTGTACTCCTTGCCTGTTTCGTCCTGCTCATCGCCCTTTATGGCTTCAATTATCATCTTTCCGCCGATAAAAGCAAGAAGTCCGAATGATACCCAGTGACTGAACGAGCTTATAACATTGGCAAAACGGCTTCCGAGGAAATAACCTATCACAGGCATTATTCCCTGAAATACACCGAAGAACAGAGCTGTTATGACTCCGCCCTTTAAATTGAGCTTTTTCATGCTCAGCCCCTTACAGACTGATACTGAAAATGCGTCCATTGCAAGTCCAACGGAGATAAGCAGAAGTTCGACTAAACTCATAAAAAACGTCCTCTCATAAAAAAAATTCGGATACCATTGTACCCGAACCTCACTCAGGTACGACGATAAAGCCGTACATGAGTCTCATTATTTAAGGCAAAACCGAACGCTTTCGCGTTAGTATGTCGGCTTGCCGCACACTTTCGTATGTTAACTACTCCCTCACATAACAATGCTTATTATACATTGTATTTCAGCGCCTGTCAATATATTACAGTTAGCATAAAAAAACAGAGATAGTATACCATAATACTTATATGGAAGTTTTATGCTTATTATTGAGAGAACCCCTTTTGAAAAAGGGGCCCTCTGACGGAGGACGTCCCCTCTGTCACTGCGTGACATCTCCCCGCACTGCGGGGAGTCACTCTCAAACTCTCTCC
>Ga0129313_1000084_pt1 | contig 92609 bp, 92 predicted proteins | sample O1105metagenome_FD_94436 | JGI IMG/M metagenome (GOLD analysis project Ga0129313, IMG submission 94436) | Orangutan group fecal microbial communities from fecal samples from Wisconsin, USA - O1105 metagenome | ecosystem: Host-associated > Mammals > Digestive system > Large intestine > Fecal...
AAACAACTTAAAAGCGGGATAAACACAGGCAGATATACAGCGGACTACCTGTAATGTGGAAACCAGCCGTATCCGGTGTGGAAAAAGTGCGTATCCGCACGAATTCTAAGTTACTGGCGTATCCGCCGATATTTAGTCTTGCCGTTTAAAACGGCCGAGAAGCACGTGACTTTAGTCATGTGAGGTTCACATGCATATGTGGAGAGAAATCGGTGAAAAGCCGGAAAGAAAATGCTGGTACGAAGAAGGAATCCAGCTCTGTGAAAGGGAAGAAATCGATACAGAAGGAGAAAATGGTTACGACCATATTTCAATCGCTGTAGATTCTGTGGAAGAGACAATGGAAAAGATTAAAGTCTATCCGGTAAAAGTAATCAATGACCACTGGTTTTCGTTGCCGAATGGAACGAAAATAGAATTAAAACTTCTGGAAAACTGGAAGGTAAATAAGTATGATTTTGGGGAGATTATTTTCAGGCAGGTGAAGTGATATGCGAAAAATCAGCGAAGAAGAACTGAAAAGAATGCTGGAAAACAGAGTGTCTGGCGAGATGCTGGATCTGAGCCAATGTTCATTCGAAAATATGGATTTAAGCGGCAGGAATCTGCAGAATATCAATTTTGACGATTGTGATTTTAAAGGGATTACATTTGACAGGGCGAATCTTTCCGGGATAACAGCGAAGAATGCTCTTTTTGGAGAGCTGATTCTTCCGGATAGTTCTAAAAAGAAAACCAGTCTTTCAGGGTGCAATTTGCAAAATGCGATTCTTGAGTCAGCAGATTTCAGAGGCTGTGATCTGCGAGATGCGGATATCCGGGGAGCAGATGTATATTCTGCCGCTTTTTATCAGGCGGATCTGACTGGAATTCAGGCGGATGAGACGACAAAGCATTTCTGGATGTCATGTCCGGAAAAGGGAGCGTTTCTTGGATGGAAGGTCTGTTATGGACGCCGGATCGTCCTGCTTCTGATACCAGAGGATGCAAGGCGCGTTTCGGGAACGAGAGAGGAGATCCGCTGCGAAAAGGCAAAGGTACTGACGATTGATTCTATAGATGGCAAAGAAAATTATACGGAGGCACACTCTTACGTGGACGAAAAATTCTATTACAGAGTAGGGCAGATGGCATATGCAGAGAATTTCAATCCAGACCGGTTTGTAGATTCCGGCGGCGGGATTCATGTCTGGCTTTCGAGAGAAGAGGCAATCGCATATCTGGGATAAGAAAAAGATAGAGTACGTTTAGAAGAAGGAAATAGATTCTTTAAAACGTATTCTATCTTTTTGATTTTTGGAATCATTGAAATCTATGACTGGGATTTATGCTTTTAATAGAGAATCAATCAGCCGGGATGCTTCGCTTCGGGTAATGGTATCCGGATTCCATTCCGGTGCTTTTTTCTTCTGGCTGCACAGTCTCTGCAAAAGTGCGACCTGTTTTGCTGTGGCAGGCTGCACTTTTTTTATTTTGTATGTAAGTTGCTGTGGCTTGAAAAGAGAAGGATCCTCATTTTCGAAATAGTGTGCCAGTGTCTGATACAGTTTTGCTGTGGCAAGCGCATCATAGTAGGCGCGGTGCGCAGCTTTATTTTCAATCTGGTAGTATTCACACAGACTGGAGAGACTTTTGGATGGAAGTGATTTTAAGGTGCGCTGGGCGATTTTAAATGTGTCGATTCCAAATTTTTCAAAAGTAAGTCCTAAATTGGAAGCACCTGATTTCATGAAGCTGTAATCAAAGCCGACATTGTGACCAATCAGGACATCATCCTCACAGAATTCAAGAAAATCACTGATCACAGCATCGGCAGGTCTGGCATTTGCAACCATTTCATTCGTAATGCCGGTGAGATTCGTGATCATCGGGGAAATCTCTTCCTGCGGATGAATGAATTCCATAAAACGTTCGGCAACCTTTCCGTCACGGACTTTCAGTGCTCCGATTTCAATAATTTCATTATAAAGTGGGTCAAGCCCGGTTGTTTCCAGGTCAAAACAGACATAGGATTTTAGCATTTCAAAACCTCCGTTTCTGAAATCCTATTTTAACAGATGCGGGGAGAAAGTGCCATAGTTTTCTTGATACAACTCTCTCCGAATGGTAAGATACAGGTATATTTGCCGGTGTAAAAGAATTTTGACATGCAAAAATGCCACTTGTAAAAGATGTTTGATAGACTTTTGGTGTTCTATATGGAATGATGTCCGTGAAAGGAGGAAACAGGAATTATGGAAATAGGGAAGAAACTAAAAAATGCACGGATAAAAGCCGGGCTTACCCAGGAGAAGGCTGCAGAGAAAATCGATGTTTCCCGCCAGACTATTTCCAATTGGGAAAATGAAAAATCCTATCCGGATATTATCAGTGTCATTGCGCTTAGTGATCTTTATTCCGTAAGTCTTGATGAACTGTTGAAAGGAGATCAGAAGATGACAGAACATCTGGCAGAGAGTACTAACGTTGTAAAAAGCAACAAAAAACTGACTGGAGCAATTATTTTAAATATTGTATTGATGATACTTTTGATCGCACTGAATATGCTGTTGCCGGAAGGGACCTATTATCTGGTAATTGTATTTTGCGTGGTGATCATGAGCTCATCAGCGCTGCTCTATCAGATTATCAAACGGATTTAGGAGGTTATTATTATGGAATGGAATCAAATAGCAGCAGTAGCAAGCGGAGCAATCGCTTTGGTGGGCGCAATCTGCACTGCATGGCAGATTTATCAGATGACGGTATTGGATGCAAAAGCAAGAGGCTTAAAGCACCCGAAGTTCTGGGGATTTTGGGCGATGAATGGAAATAATTCAAGTGGACTGATTCTTTATCTGATCGGAAGGAGAAACTATCCGATTCAGAATATGAGTATCGAAGATCAGGAAATGATCGAAACAAGAAAAAAGGCAGCAGGAGCTGCTCTTGTGTTTCTGGCACTTGGAGCGATTGGATTTGTGATCAATGTGATGAGAATTCATATTTAAGAAAGCATGTGAAGAGCGGTATAGATTGTGATATGCCCCTTTCAGGCAACAAGTTTTATTATTTCACTTGTCTGCCTGAGAGGGAGCATATCGGTGATCTATACCGCTTTTTCCAGTTCTTTTTGCATATCGATAATTTTTTCATAGATCGCATTAGCAAGTGCAGCGTGACCGGCCGCGTCCAGATGCTCCCGGTCTGTCGCGCTCGGAGTGGCAAATGCGGAGGCATCCAGAAATGCTGCATGATGCAGAAGTGCTACTTTGTGATATTCTTCAGCAAGCTTTTTTGAAACTTCTACAGATTTCTCATCAAATTCCGGATCAAAACCAGGTTCGCCAACACCTTCGCCCAGATGGATCGGTGAAATGACGAGAAGGTCAAATGGCTGGGAAGCATTTTTCCGGGCTTTCTGAATGACCTGTGCAAGTCCTTTGGCAATGGTTCCGGCGGAAGCGTTGTATCTGGATTTGCAGTCGTTGGTCCCAAGCATAAGGATAAGGAGATCGATGGGATTATGCATTTCCATAGTGATGCCGATCAGATCAAGTCCACGGCGTCCCTCACGAAGATCATCCTGAAATACAGTGGTTCTTCCACAAAGACCTTCCTCAATCACGCGGTGGTCAGCGCCCAGTTTCTTCTGAAGCAGAGCGGTCCATCGGGTGTCGGTGTCAAATCTGCCGGTTCCGTCCGGTTTGTAGCCATATGTGTTTGAATCGCCAAAGCATAAGATGTTCATTTTGTGTCACTCCTTTTATAAACCTACTAAAATGATATGTTATATATGATAAATGGGATTACTGGAAAAGTCAAGAGGTAAAATTGTATTGGAAAGGTTTTGAAATTTACCTGGATTTTAATTTACATCTGTATAAAGCAAAGATATACTAATGGGTGGAGGATAAAAATTATGAAGAATAAAAGAGAAGTTTTGGTTAAACTTTTTCTATCTACATTATATCTAAGTGCATTTACATTTGGTGGTGGTTATGTGATCGTCACGTTGATGAAGAAAAAGTTTGTGGATGATTATCATTGGATTGAAGAGAATGAAATGCTGGATCTGGTGGCAATCGCACAGTCAGCACCGGGACCGATTGCGGTAAATGGGGCAATCGTGGTTGGGTATAAGCTTGCCGGTCTTGCAGGAACACTGGTTGCAATTATTGGAACGATTATTCCACCGTTTGTGATCATTTCTGTGATCTCTGCTTTTTATAATGCATTTCGGGATAATTATCTGGTGAGTCAGATGCTGGAAGGGATGCAGGCAGGTGTCGGAGCTGTGATTGCCTCGGTAACTTATGAAATGGGATGCGGAATCATAAAAAAGAAAGATAATGTGGCAACGATTGTTATGATTGCAGCATTTATAGCAGCCTGTGTTTTAGGAATCAATGTGATTTATATAGTGGTTGCAAGTGGGATTTTTGGTATAATCCGGACATTTTGGAACAGACGGAGGAAAAGAGTATGATTTATATACAATTATTTTTAAGCTTTTTTCAAATCAGTCTGTTCAGCTTTGGCGGTGGATATGCGGCACTTCCACTGATCCAGGGGCAGGTCGTAAATGTGCATCACTGGCTTAGCATGACGGAATTTACGGATCTGATCACCATTTCCCAGATGACACCGGGACCGATTGCGATCAATGCAGCAACTTTTGTCGGGATGAAACTGACCGGAATGCCGGGAGCGGTTGTGGCTACACTTGGATATATCACACCATCCTGCGTGATTGTGACGATTATTGCAAAACTGTATTTAAAATATCGGGAAATGGATATGCTGCAGGGAATACTTGGAGGAATCAGACCGGCGGTGGTCGCACTGATCGGTTCGGCGGGGATTTCCATTTTACAGACAGCGTTCTGGGGATCTTCCGGGAAAATGGTGATATCTGATACCAGCTGGCTGATGGTTGGAATATTTGTGGTGTGTGTGATCCTGCTCAGGAAGGTGAAGATGAATCCAATCTGGGTGATGGTGCTTGCCGGGGTGATGAAAGTTGGCGTGGAGATGGTTTGGAAGATGTAAATCTGGTATGATTGTAGTGAAAGGTTGGGTGAACAGTGATGGAGATTATTTGTTTTCATAATCCAGATGAAGAAAATGGATATTTAGGAAATTGGTATTTATCAGAGTTTGAAGTGAATGGAATTAAATTTTCATCAATGGAACAATTCATGATGTATCGGAAAGCACTTTGCTTTCAGGATGTCGAGACAGCATATAAAATACTGGGTACAGATGATGTGGCAAAAATTAAAAAACTAGGACGGGAAGTTCGTGGATACAATGAAAATGTTTGGAATGGAGTAAGACAGATTATTGTTTACGAAGGACTTAAGGCAAAATTTTCTCATAATGAAGAATTGAAAGAGAAACTGATTGCTACAGAAGATGCGGTACTTGCAGAATGTGCGGTAAAAGATCAGATATGGGGAATTGGGTTATCCATGAAAGATGAGAACAGATTTGATCTGGATAAGTGGAAAGGTCAGAACTTACTTGGATATGCTTTGATGATGGTGAGAGAACAATTTCATCGGTAAGTGTGATGAAATGTAAAACATTAAGAGTGTCACAAAATTTAATGCCGAAAGGGAGTGGTTTTGATGAGTGAACAGAAAAGAAAAATTGGTTTTACTATTGCATGTGTAAATGAATTTGCCCATAAATATCAGATAAGTAGCAAAGAGGCATTTCAGTATCTTTTCAAGTTTAAAGGAATTGCTTTTATCAAAGAAAATTATGATGTGGAACATACGCTGGACTTTGAAACAATATTAGAAGATTTGGGAATTTTATGCAAAAAAAATGGAGGTACATTATGAGATTGTATCATGGAAGCAATATAGCGATTGATAATATAAATCTGGCAATGTGCAGACCATACAAGGATTATGGACAGGGATTTTATTTGACAGATATTGAAAAACAGGCTGAAAAAATGGCAATAAGAGTAGCAAGAATTTATGGGGAAAAGCCGATTGTAAATATATATGAAATAGATGATGATTTCAAAGATTTCAAAGATCTTAAAATTAAAGATTTCGGGATAAAAACAACAGAAGAATGGGCAAGATTTGTAATGAATAATAGGAGCAGAGTATTTACTGATATCAAAAATGTTTTGTGTAATAAAGACAATAAATACGATATTGTTATAGGACCTGTTGCAGATGATAATATGGCTTTACTGTTCCGGCAATATGAGAATGAAATTATAGATTTTGAGACATTGGTAAAAGGAATGATTTATAAAGAAACTTCTTCACAATATTCTTTTCATACAGAAAAAAGTGTGAAACTTTTGCGAAAGGTGATGAGTAAAGATGTGTAAAAAGGATCTGTTAATGGAATATTTAATACAGGATATCGTTGATATGATTAGTACCGATCAAAAAATAGAATATGATGAAGCGATGAATAAATTTTACAATTCAGAGGTTTTCGAAAAACTTACAGATAAAGAAACGGGATTGTATTTGGAAAGCCCGGACTATGTGTACGATTTATTTAAAGATGAAATGAATTTTGGACATATTGTTCAAGCTGAAATTTAACTATGTTTTAACGGACTTTTCTTCCCCAAATCATTGCGGGTTAGTCAAAGATATGGTATATTTAAAGTATATTTTTGTCAAAATGTACAAAAATAAGAACAAATTATAGTAGGGAGTGGTCAAGATGTATCAGGAAGAGTACAAACGTTGGCTGGAAGCAGATCTGGAAGATGCCGATCTGAGTCCGGAATTAGCGAGAATTGAAGGAAATGACGAAGAGATAAAAGATCGTTTCGCTGTAGCTCTGAAGTTTGGAACAGCCGGACTTCGTGGAGTTCTCGGAGCAGGAACGAATCGTATGAATATTTATGTAGTACGTCAGGCAACACAGGGACTGGCGAACTGGGTTAAGACACAGGGTGGCACACAGACTGTAGCGATCAGCTACGACAGCCGTCTGAAGAGTGATGTATTTGCAAAGACAGCAGCAGGTGTTCTGGCAGCAAACGGAATCAATGTCAGAATCTATGACGCGCTGATGCCGGTACCGGCACTTTCATTTGCAACACGTTATTATAACTGCAATGCAGGTGTTATGGTAACTGCATCCCACAACCCGGCAAAATACAATGGTTACAAAGCATATGGACCGGACGGATGCCAGATGACAGATGATGCAGCAGCAATCGTATATGCTGAGATCCAGAAGACAGATGTCCTCACAGGTGCAAAATACATATCCTTCGCAGAAGGTGTAGAAAAAGGACTGATCCGCTTTGTAGGAGATGACTGCAAGAAGGCACTTTATGAAGCAATCGAATCCCGTCAGGTAAGACCGGGACTTTGCAAGACAGCAGGACTGAAGCTGGTATACAGCCCACTCAATGGTTCAGGACTTGTTCCGGTAACACAGGTATTAAAAGACATCGGAATCACAGATATCACAATCGTTCCGGAACAGGAATATCCGAACGGATACTTCACAACCTGCAGTTATCCGAACCCGGAAATCTTTGCAGCTCTGGAGCTTGGGCTTAACCTTGCAAAAGAGACAGATGCAGATCTGATGCTTGCAACAGACCCGGATGCAGACCGTGTAGGTATTGCAATGAAGTGCCCGGATGGTTCTTACGAACTGGTAAGTGGTAACGAAGTCGGTGTTCTGCTTCTCGATTACATCTGCGCAGGACGTATTGAAAAAGGAACCATGCCTGAGAAAGCAGTTGCTGTAAAATCAATCGTATCTACTCCGCTTGCAGATGCAGTTGCAGAGCATTACGGTGTAGAACTTAGAAGCGTACTTACCGGATTCAAGTGGATCGGTGACCAGATCGCACAGCTTGAAGAAGCCGGAGAAGTAGACCGTTTCATCTTCGGATTTGAAGAGAGCTACGGATACCTTGCAGGACCATATGTACGTGACAAAGATGCTGTAATCGGATCTATGCTGATCTGTGAAATGGCAGCTTACTACAGAAGCATCGGAAGCTCACTGAAGCAGAGACTGGAAGAAATCTACGCGCAGTACGGACGTTATCTGAACAAAGTAGACAGCTTTGAATTCCCGGGACTTAGCGGAATGGACAAGATGGCAGGTATCATGGAAAATCTTCGTAAGAATCCACTCACAGAAGTAGCCGGAATCAAAGTTGCATCTGTTACAGATTACACCAAACCGGAAGAAACCGGACTTCCTTCTGCTAATGTACTGATCTACAAACTGGAAGATGGCGAGACTGTTATTGTTCGTCCTTCAGGAACAGAGCCGAAGATTAAGATCTATTACACAACACTTGGAAAAGATCTGGAAGAAGCACAGGCAAAGAAAGACAAATTCGCAGAAGCATTAAAGCCGATCATGGCATAGCGGTCAAAAGCTGATTTTGGAGAATGCGTCTGATCTGAATTTGTAGAGAATCAGACTTGACAGAAAAGAACCTGCCCGATATAATAATTTTTATCGATAAGGGAGTAGTTGGCGCGATGACGTAGCTTTGTCAACATACTGACGGCAATGGCTGTCTGGCATAGCTTTAAATAATGAGACTTATTCGTAGTATTTTTATGCTACGAATAAGTCTTTTTTTGTGTATACGATGAGCCAAGTGCAGATTTGTGCTTGCACAAGGATCTGCATTTGGCGAATGTACATCACCTGGCTGTTAAGCGAGATGGTGTACAAAGTATACAAATCGAGTAGGAGTCAGCCTGCTCGATTAGATACGATGAGCCAGGTGCAGGCAAAGCACTGCCGCAGACAATTATTTTCACATTGGATAAGATGATTAGCTTTAAAAAGGAGAAAAATTATGGGTTTAATTGAATTGTTTTTGATTGCAGTAGGGCTGTCCATGGATGCATTTGCAGTTTCTGTCTGTAAAGGACTTGCTATGCCGAAGTGCACTTTCAAAAAGGCGGCTATTGTTGGATTATGGTTTGGCGGATTTCAGGCATTGATGCCGGCAATTGGTTATATTTTAGGAGCGCAGTTCCAGGAAGCAATTGCTTCTATAGATCACTGGATCGCATTTGTATTACTTGCGCTGATTGGTGGAAATATGATTCGTGAAGCATTGGGTGATGACGAAGAGGAAGCTGATGCAAGTCTGGATGTGAAGACCATGTTCCTTCTCGCAGTAGCAACCAGCATTGATGCACTCGCTATAGGAATTACCTTTGCATTTCTTAAGGTAAATATCATTCCGGCGGTCTGTTTTATCGGAAGCGTGACCTTCATCATTTCCTTTGCCGGAGTAAAGATTGGTAACGTCTTTGGAGCCCGCTATAAGAACAAAGCCGAAATCGTCGGTGGGGTCATCCTTATTCTTCTTGGTCTGAAGATTTTGTTAGAGCATCTTGGCTTTTTAGGATAAAATTAATACGAAACTATGATCCGGCTGTTCCTCTTTCACATAAAGAACACAATTATCTGCTATTCTGGTGTATAATTAGAAATAAAGTGATAAAAAGGAGACCCGTGAGAGTTATGGATAAACTGAAAATTCTTGTAGTAGATGATGAAAGCCGTATGCGCAAACTGGTGCGCGATTTCCTGGAAAGAGAAGGATATGCTGTACTCGAAGCAGGAGACGGCATGGAAGCAATGGACATTTTTTATGAGGAAAAAGATATTGCGCTGATCATCCTGGATGTCATGATGCCGCATATGGATGGCTGGCAGACCTGCCGTGAGATCCGTAAAGAATCCAAGGTTCCAATCATTATGCTGACCGCAAGAAGTGAAGAGAGGGATGAGCTTCAGGGATTTGAACTCGGTGTGGATGAGTACATTTCCAAACCGTTCAGCCCGAAGATCCTGGTTGCAAGAGTTACTGCGATTTTGCGCAGAACCAATGCGCTTGCTTCGGATGATCTGCTTCATGCGGACGGAATCGAGATTGATAAAGCAGCACATATGGTGAAGATCGATGGAAAGCCGATCGAACTCAGTTACAAAGAGTTTGAACTTCTGACTTATTTTGTGGAGAATCAGGGGATCGCTTTATCGAGAGAGAAGATTCTTAACAATGTATGGAATTACGATTATTTCGGGGATGCCAGAACCATTGATACCCATGTAAAGAAGCTGAGAAGTAAACTTGGTGATAAAGGAGATTATATCAAGACTATCTGGGGGATGGGGTATAAATTCGAGGTACAGTCATGAAACATTCAATAAAAAGACAGATGATGACCGTTTTTGTAGGTCTGATTCTGTTTATGATCGTTGTATTTATGATCGTCAACGGAAGCTTTCTGGAGAAATATTATATTTCCAATAAGAAATCAGAATTTATAAAGGTTTATACAATGGTGCAGGAAGGTGTGGAGAACGGGACAATCAGTTCTGAGACACCGGAAAAAGACCTGGGAAGACTTACAGAGAAAAATAATATTTCCATTGCAGTCATCGATTCAGAATACAATGTGGTTTATACTAATGTAAGAGAAAAACAGATGATGGTCGTACAGCTTTTCGGATATCTGTACGATAAGAATCATCAGGAGGTTCTGGAAAAAACAGACAGTTATGATATCTGCAAGTCTGTTGATCCGCAAAACAATACAGAGTATCTGACTATGTGGGGAAACTTTGACAATGGTGATATTTTTATCATGCGAAGTCCACTGGAGAGTATTCGTTCGGCAGTCACGATTTTTAACAGATTTATCGGAGTCGTCGGCGGATGTGTGATTCTTGTGAGTGTATTGCTTGCGTGGTATTTCTCAAAAAGGATCACGGAACCGATCAAGGAGCTTGCAACACTTTCACAGAAGATGGCCGATCTGGATTTTGATGCAAAATATACCAGCGGCGGAAGCAACGAAATCGGTGTACTGGGAGAGAACTTTAACCGGATGTCAGAGAGGCTTGAGCAGACGATTTCCAATCTGAAAGAAGCCAACTATAAATTGCAGAAAGACATCGAGCAGAAAGAAAAACGAGAAAATATGCGAAGCGAATTCCTGGGGAATGTTTCCCATGAACTGAAGACGCCGATTGCCCTGATCCAGGGATATGCAGAAGGACTGAAAGAAGGCGTCAATGATGATCCGGAGAGCCGGGAGTTCTACTGTGAGGTCATTATGGACGAGGCAGGCAAGATGAACCGGATGGTGAAGAATCTGCTTGCCCTGAACCAGCTGGAATTTGGTGAGGATGATGTACAGTTTGAACGGTTTGATATTACTTCATTGATTTCGGGTGTCCTGCAGAGTCTGGATATTTTGATCGAGCAGAAAGAAGCGCAGGTGATTTTCCGACACAAGAACCCGATTTATGTCTGGGCAGATGAGTTTAAGGTTGAGCAGGTTGTCCGGAATTATGTCAACAATGCACTGAACCATGTCGATGGTGAGAAGGTGATCGAGATCAAGATCACCCAGGAAAATGATATGGCAAAAATTACCGTATTCAATACCGGAACGCCGATTCCGGAGGAGGATCTGCCACATATCTGGGAGAAATTCTATAAGGTTGATAAGGCAAGAACCAGAGAATACGGTGGAAATGGTATCGGGCTTTCTATTGTGAAAGCAATCATGGACTCCTTTGGAAAAGGATACGGTGCGATCAATCATACCAATGGTGTTGAGTTCTGGTTTGAACTGGACATGAAATAAACGCGAATCTTGCAATTCACACTGTAACGTGGTACATTATAAAAGAGCTGATTGCTGACTGACACAGGGAAGAAGATTGTGCAATGAACGGCAAAAGCTCTTTTGAATAACTAAAAGAATATAAAATCGTGAGGGTATGCGGATGATAGCGATTATTGATTATGATGCAGGAAACATTAAAAGCGTAGAAAAAGCGTTAAAATATCTCGGTGAAGATGCGGTTATTACAAGAGACAGAGAAGAGATACTTTCTGCCGATAAAGTGATCCTTCCGGGAGTCGGCGCATTTGGCGATGCCATGTATAATCTGAAAAAATATGGACTGGATGAAGTGCTTCGTGAAGTAGCAAAGAGACAGATCCCGCTTCTTGGAATCTGTCTTGGGCTTCAGCTTTTGTTTGAAAGAAGTGACGAGACGCCAGGTGTGGAAGGTCTTGGTATTCTAAAAGGAGAGATCCTTAGAATTCCGGACTGTCCGGGCCTTAAGATCCCGCATATGGGATGGAATTCACTGAAACTCCAGAACAATGGCCGGCTGTTTGAGAATCTTCCGGAAGAGCCGTATGTATATTTTGTTCATTCCTACTATTTAAAAGCAGCAGATGAAAGTATTGTAAAAGCGACAACCGAGTACAGCACACATATTCATGCTTCGGTTGAACAGGGGAATGTATTTGCCTGCCAGTTCCATCCGGAAAAGAGCAGTGATACAGGACTTCAGATACTGAAAAATTTTGTAGAATTGTAGGAGGGCAGGCAGTGTTTACAAAGAGAATTATCCCATGCCTTGATGTGAAGAACGGACGGGTTGTAAAAGGTGTGAATTTTGTGGATCTCAAAGATGCAGGAGATCCGGTTGAGATTGCGAAGGCTTATGATAAGGCAGGTGCGGATGAACTGGTATTTCTGGATATCACGGCATCTTCGGATGACAGAAGCACGGTGGTTGACATGGTGCGCAAAGTTGCGGAGTGTGTGTTTATTCCATTTACGGTAGGTGGTGGAATCCGGACCGTTGACGATTTTAAGGCATTGCTCCGGGAAGGTGCGGACAAGATTTCCATCAATTCTTCTGCGATCAACCGACCGGAACTGATCCGGGAAGCAGCGGAGAAGTTTGGAAGCCAGTGCGTGGTTGTTGCGATTGATGCGAAAAGAAGAGCAGACGGCAGCGGTTGGAATATCTATAAAAATGGTGGACGCATTGATATGGGGATTGATGCGGTCGAGTGGGCGAAGAAAGTAGAAGCGCTTGGTGCAGGAGAGATTCTTTTGACCAGTATGGACTGTGACGGCACGAAGGCCGGATACGATCTGGAGCTGACAAGGACGATCGCGGAAAATGTATCAATTCCGGTGATCGCATCTGGAGGAGCAGGTAATCTGGAGCATTTCTACGAAGCACTCGGTGAAGAGGGAAAGGCCGACGCGGCGCTTGCAGCATCCCTGTTCCACTATAAAGAGCTGGAGATCAGAGAAGTAAAAGAATATTTGAGAGAAAAAGGCGTATCGGTACGTCTGTAGAGAAAAGGTGGGGAATATGGCAGCAATTAACAATGACTGGCTGGATGCACTGAAAGGTGAATTTTCCAAGCCATACTATAAGAAACTGTTTGAGACAGTGAATCAGGAATACCGGACACACCGGGTATATCCTCCGGCAGATGACATTTTCAATGCATTTCATCTGACACCGCTTAAGGATGTCAAGGTTGTGATCCTCGGTCAGGATCCATATCATGGAGATGGACAGGCAGAGGGCTTAAGCTTTTCTGTAAAACCAGGGGTTGATATTCCACCGTCACTGGTGAATATTTATCAGGAACTGCATGATGATCTGGGATGTACGATCCCAAGCCATGGCAATCTGGTGAAATGGGCGAAGCAGGGAGTACTTCTTCTCAACACGGTTCTTACGGTAAGAGCGCATCAGGCTAATTCACATCGTGGGATTGGCTGGGAAGAATTTACAGATGCAGCAATCCGTGTACTCAATACCCAGGACAGACCAATCGTATTTATCCTGTGGGGAAGACCGGCACAGATGAAAAAGAGAATGCTGACCAATCCGAACCATCTGATTCTGGAAGCACCGCATCCGAGTCCGCTTTCTGCGTATCGTGGATTTTTCGGAAGCAAACCGTTCAGCCAGACCAATAAATTCCTTGAGGCGCATGGTGTAGAGCCGATTGACTGGCAGATTGATGAACTGTAAAGAAAAAAAATAGAGATTTCGGGCAGACTGTGAAGATTTATTTGCAGTCTGTTTTTCCTTTTTTATTTCATGGAAAATTTCGAAGGAACTTCCCATGAAATAAAAGGCACTACGTGCCGTGATGCGCATTCTTTTTTACTTTGCATGCCGGAATCAATGGAAACAGTTGACCGTAAAGAGATCATTTGGCATAATAGATATATGAATACTTGTTCATATGAAAGGGGTAACTATGAAAAAGACAGAAGTAGAATGTTGTGATACATTTTGTATACATGAAGAACTTGTACATAAGGCAGAGGGGCATATACCGGATGAAGAAGTTTTGAAGGACCTTGCTGATTTTTTCAAGGTATTTGCGGATACTACACGGATCCGGATCTTATGTGTTCTTTTTCAGTCTGAGATGTGTGTGTGTGATCTGGCGGAAGTTCTTGGAATGACGCAGTCCGCGATTTCCCATCAGCTCCGGTTGCTCAAGCAGATGAAGCTGGTGAAGAACAGGCGGGAAGGAAAAACGGTGTTCTATTCCCTTGCTGATGATCATATCCAGACCATCATGAACCAGGGAATGGAACATATTCTGGAATAACAGACGATATATCAATATAAAAGGAAGGAAACGATAACAGTGACAGCAGGAAGAAAGAAAAAGGTAATCATAGGGATCCTTGTGGCACTTTGTATGACAGTAACGGGATGCGCCGGTTCCGTAAAAAAAGGAACGAAGTATCTGGAAGAAAAAGACTATAAAAATGCAGAGGTGGAATTCCAGGATGCGGTAGACAAAAAGAAGAATCTGGGAGAGGCTTATCGCGGACTCGGACTCTGCTACTGGGAACAGAAAAAGTATGAAAAGGCAGAGAAGGCACTGGAAAAAGCACTGAAGAATGGAACGGAAGAGACGGCAACTCTTTATAATATTCTGGGAATCTGCGATCTGGAACTGGATAAACCGGAAAAAGCAGTTTATTATTTTGAAAATGGGCAGGAGCTTTCTGGCGCAGGAAAAGAGCTGCTAAAAGAAATGGCATATAATCTGGTAGTTGCCTATGAAAAAGCAGGGGATTACCAGACTGCAAAAAAGAAGCTGGAAAGTTATCTGAAAGCAAATCCGGATGACAAAAAAGCGCTGAAAGAGCAGGAATTTTTAAATACACAGATTTCGGAAGGAAATCAGCAGTAGAGCGGATCGGATGAGCAGAGCTGATGCGGGATGGAAAGAAATCTGGCAGGGGAGAAGAATATGGCACTTTATGAAATAAAAGAAGAAAAGGAAAGGGTAATTCTGGTCGGTGTCAGTACGAGGGAGAATGATGACACGGAAGATTCTCTGGATGAGTTAAAGGATCTGGTGAAGACAGCAGGTGCGGAAGCGGTCGGACGGGTGATCCAGAAAAGAGAGCTTGTCCATCCGGGAACTTATGTCGGAAAAGGCAAGATTGAGGAGATCCGGGAGCTTTTGTGGGAGCTTGACGCAACCGGGATCGTCTGTGATGATGAGCTGTCTCCGGCACAGATGAACAATCTGACGGATATTCTGGATGTGAAGGTAATGGACCGGACGATGGTCATTCTGGATATTTTTGCAGGACGGGCTTCTACAAGTGAAGGAAAGATCCAGGTAGAACTGGCACAGCTTAAGTACCGGCAGTCACAGCTTACCGGGGCAGGAAGGGCGATGTCACGTCTGGGAGGCGGAATCGGAACCAGAGGACCGGGAGAAAAGAAGCTGGAGATGGACCGGAGACTCATCAAGAACCGGATCGCACAGCTGAACCGTGAACTCAGGGAGGTGAAGAGACACCGGGAACTGACACGCGAACAGCGGACGAAGAACCGGATTCCTGTCGTGGCAATTGTCGGTTATACCAATGCCGGAAAGTCCACGCTTCTCAACACACTGACCGGAGCCGGTGTGCTGCAGGAGGATCAGCTTTTTGCAACTCTTGATCCGACGACAAGAAGCCGGAAACTGCCAAGTGGACAGGAGATTCTTCTGACAGATACGGTAGGCTTTATCCGGAAGCTGCCTCATCATCTGATCGATGCATTTAAAAGTACGCTGGAAGAAGCGAAGTATGCGGATCTGATCCTGCATGTAGTCGATGCATCCAATCCACAGATGGACGAGCAGATGTATGTGGTGTATGAGACACTGCAGCGTCTGGAGGCAATGGACAAACCGGTGGTCACGGCATTTAACAAGATGGACAGGATCGGGGAGAGCCTGACGGTACGGGACTTTAAGGCAGACCGGATCGTACAGGTGTCTGCAAAGACCGGAGAAGGTCTGGAGGCGCTTCTTCAGGCAATAGAAGAGATCCTGCGGGAGCAGAAAATTTATATCGAACGAGTTTATTCTTATCAGGAATCCGGGAAAATCCAGCTCATCCGGAAGTATGGAGAACTGCTGGAGAAAGAATACAAAGAAGATGGAATCCATGTATCTGCATACGTGCCGAAAGAGCTTGACGGGAGGGTATAACAGATGGCTTTACAGTTTATTTTTGGAAATCCGGGTTCGGGCAAGTCACATTATCTATATGAACATATCATTCGGGAATCGATGAAACATCCTGATACTAATTATATTATTCTGGTGCCGGAACAGTTCACGATGCAGACGCAGAAGGAACTGGTCCTGCGGCATCCGAGACATGGAATTATGAACATAGACGTGCTGAGCTTTGCACGTCTTGCTTTTCGTGTTCTGGAAGAAACAGGGAATGGAAGCAGGGAGATTCTGGATGATGAAGGAAAGAATCTGATCCTCAGGCGACTCGCGGGGAAAAAAGAAGATTCGCTAAAGGTCTTAAAAGGAAATATTAAAAAGCCAGGTTACATCAGTGAGGTGAAATCTGTTATTTCCGAGCTGACGCAGTACAATATTTCCCCGGATGGCATGGATGATATGATCACGGAGGCAGATGAGTCTTCGTATCTTGCCTGGAAATTGAAGGACATCCAGGTGATGTATCAGGCATTTGAAGAATATCTTGCAGATAAATATATTACAAAAGAAGAAATTCTGGATATTCTCAGCAGTGTGATGGACAAATCGAGAATGCTGAAGGACAGTGTGATCGCACTGGATGGATTTACCGGGTTTACGCCGCTTCAGAATAAGGTGCTGGGGGAAATGCTGCAGCATTGTCAGAAGGTGATGCTTACTGTTACGATGGATAAGAGGGAAGACCCTTACGTGATGAAAGACAAGTATCAGCTGTTTGCGCTGAGCAAGCAGATGGTGACGTCTCTTGTGAGGATTGCAGGGGAGAAAAAGGTGCTGGTCGAAGAGCCGGTCTGTCTGTACCAGGAGCCGGTCTGGCGTTTTAGAAATGCACCGGCACTTGCATTTCTGGAGAAGGAACTGTTCCGTTACAGTGGCAGGACTTACAGGGAAAAGCAGTCAAATGTGCGGGTTTATGCAGCGACAAATCCCAGGATGGAAGTAGAATGTGCTGCCCAGAGGATACGTTTTTTAATTCGTAAGAAAGAATATCGTTACCGGGAGATTGCGGTGATCGCAAGTGACATGAATCTCTATGCGGATGAGATCGAGAAGACCTTCCGGGAGTATGAGATTCCGGTTTTCATGGATTATAAGCGGAATGTACTTTTAAATTCTTTTGTGGAGTATATCCGGAGTCTTCTTGCGATGACAGAACAGAATTTTTCGGCAGAAAGTGTGTTTCGTTTCTTAAGAACGGATCTGACCGGATTTACCGGTGAGGAACTGGATCTTCTGGAAAATTATGTACTTGCTCTGGGCATCCGTGGTTACAAAAAATGGCAGGAAAAATGGATCCGCAGAGCGAAGGATACGACAGAGGAAGATTTGGAGGTACTGAATCATCTCCGGGTACGCTTTGTGGAAAAAACAGAAGATCTGGTGTTTGTCTTAAAGCAGCGTCAGAAGACAGTGCGGGATGTGACGCTTGCAATCTGTGAATTTCTGGAAAAAGAAGAAATCCAGAAGCAGGTAAAAGTATTGGAGAATCAATTTACAGAAGCAGGTGAGCTTGCACTTGCAAAAGAATATGCACAGATCTATCGTGTGGTGATGGAGCTGTTTGACAAGTTTGTAAGTCTTCTTGGAGATGAGCGGATTGCCCTCAAAGAGTACAGGGAGCTTCTGGACGCCGGAATGGAAGAGGCAAGGATCGGTGTGATTCCGCCAAGTCTGGATGAAGTGATGGCAGGAGATATTGAGCGAACGAGACTGAAAGATATCCGGGCGCTGATCCTTCTGGGAGTTAATGATTCTCTGATTCCGGGAAATGCATCCGCAGGTGGACTGATTTCAGACAGAGACCGGGAGCGTTTTGAAGAAAGAGGAATTGCGCTTGCGCCGGGAACAAGAGAAAAAAGTTACATCCAGAAATTTTATCTGTATCTGCACATGACAAAGCCGACGGAAGAACTGATGCTGACCTACAGTAAAGTATCGGCCGATGGAAAGAGCAGGAGGGCGGCATATCTGATCGGGGATCTGAAGCGGATGTATACAAAGCTTCCTGTATTTAATATGGATCAGTATGGGATGGAGACAAAAGAAATGCTTCCACAGACCGGGATCGGGCCATTGATCGAAGGATTACAGAACCCGAAAAAGATGGAGGAAGGCAGCTGGCAGGAGCTGTACCGCTGGTATTGTGCGCAGGAGGACTGGAGCGAAAAGGTGCATGATCTGGCAAAGATCAGCAGATACCGCAGACCGGAGGACGATCTGACTTTGCAGACCGCGCGGAAGCTTTATGGAGACTGGGTACCGAGCATTTCAAGACTGGAGAAATTTGCTGCCTGTGCCTGTGCGCATTTTCTGACCTATGGACTTCGCCTTAAGGAGAGAGAGGTCTATGAATTTGCTGCTCTTGATTTTGGAAATATTTTTCATAAAGCACTGGAAAAATATGCCCGCCGGGTAGAACGGGAAGGTCTGGAATGGGCTGAGGTTACAAAGGAGCAGCAGGAACAGTTTGCTTCGGAAAGCGTGGACGAGAGCATCGTAGATTACAGCAATACCGTAATCTACAGCAGTGCACGGAATGCGTATATCGTGCCACGTATGAAACGTATGATGAACCGGACGGTCTGGGCGATGACAAAGCAGCTTCGGAAGGGAAGCTTTAAACCGGAGGGCTATGAGGTAAGCTTTGGAAGCGGAAAGATTGACAGGATCGATACCTGTGAGACGGAAGATCAGGTCTATGTGAAGATCCTGGATTATAAAACCGGGGCAAAGAGTTTTGATATGGCAGCTTTTTATCATGGTCTGCAGATGCAGCTGGTGGTGTATATGGAAGAAGCAGTCCGGCTGGAGGAAAGAAAGCATCCGGGTAAAAAGATCGTGCCGGCAGGCATTTTCTACTATCGGATGAAGGATCCGATCGTCGGGAAAGAGCTGGATGAAGAAAAACTGGAAGAGGCAATTTTAAAGGAGCTTCGGCTGGATGGAATCATCCGTCAGGAGGATGCGGTGATTCAGAGACTGGATGCGGATTTTTCGGGGAATTCGCTTGTGATTCCGGTCGGAAAGACGAAAAGCGGATATTCCAAAGCATCCAAAATGCTCCTGCCGGAAGAGTTTGATGCAGTGCTGACTTATGCACAGAAAAGACGGACTGATCTGCAGGGGGCAATGTACCGCGGAAAGGCGGAGGCACTGCCGTATGAGATGGGTACGCAAAATGGCTGTACGTATTGCCCATACCGGGATATCTGCGGATTTGATGAGCAGATCGAAGGATATGAATACCGGAAGCTGGAGAAGCTTCCGAAGGAAATTGTAATGGAGAAAATTATGGCGAAGCTGGAAGAGGAGAAGCAGACATGGGAGTAAAATGGACCGAAGAACAGCAGCAGGTGATCGACCTGCGAGATCATAATATTCTGGTGTCAGCGGCCGCAGGTTCCGGGAAAACTGCCGTTCTGGTGGAGCGGATTATTGCGCGACTGACAAGGGATGCAAATCCGGTGGATGTCGACCATATGCTGATCGTGACCTACACTGAGGCGGCGGCAGCTGAGATGAAAGAAAGGATCGGTGCTGCGATTGAGAAGGAGCTGGAGGAGGATCCGTCAAGTGAACATCTGAAGCGGCAGTCTGCCCTGATCCATACAGCAAAGATTACAACGATCCACAGCTTCTGCCTGTCTGTGATCCGGGAGTATTTTCACACGATCGATCTGGACCCGGGCTTCCGTATCGCGGAAGAAGGAGAATTAAAGCTTTTGAAGCAGGACGTGATGAAAGAGCTTCTGGAAGCAAAATATGAAGAAGGAAACGAGGATTTCCTGCGTTTTGTGGAGACTTTTGCAACCGGAAGGGAAGACCTGCAGCTGGAAGAAATCATCAGCAGACTGTATGAATTTGCCGGAAGTTATCCGGACCCGGAGGAGTGGCTGGATGACTGTGCAAGGATGTACGAAGAGAGTGGGGAAAATGCCACCTATATCGAAAAGGTGATGGAGTATATCCGGAGAACAGTTGCGGATGTGCAGATGCTGATGGAAAAAGCGGATCAGATCTGCATGGACCCGGACGGACCGTATATGTATGGAGAAATGCTGGAAGCGGATCAGAAAGTTCTGAGAAAGCTTTTTACGGCAAAGAGCTATGAAGAAATGTATGAGGCACTGAAAGAAAAGCCGGCATGGAAAACTTTGTCCAGAAAGAAAGATGACGCAGTAGATCCGACAAAAAGAGAGCAGGTAAGAGCTTATCGGGATACCTGGAAGAAACTTACCGATGACATTCGAAACAATTATTTTTTCCAGCCGCCGTCTGAGATGGAAGCAGACCGGAAAATCTGCATTCCGGTCATGCATGAGCTGGTCAGTCTGGTAAAAGAATACCAGAGGGCACTTGCAGCTAAGAAGGCAGAAAAAAATCTGATCGATTTCCGGGATATGGAACAGTTTGCACTGCAGATCCTGACAAGAAAAGAAAACGGAAAAAGAGTGCCTTCTGAGGTGGCAAAAGAGTATCAGAATACCTTTGAAGAAGTAATGATCGATGAATATCAGGACAGTAACCTGATCCAGGAGGCGATCCTGACCAGTGTGTCCCGGATCAGCAGAGGGGAAAATAATCTCTTCATGGTAGGAGATGTGAAGCAGAGCATTTACCGTTTCCGCTTGTCAAGACCGGAGCTTTTCATGGAAAAATTCAATACCTACAGTCTGACGGACGGAGGAAACAGGCGGATTGATCTGCACAAAAATTTCCGAAGCCGGGCAGAAGTGCTGGATGCGGTAAACTTCATTTTCCGACAGATCATGACCGAGGAGCTTGGGAGGATCACATACGATGAGAATGCTGCACTTTATGTGGGAGCTTCTTACCCGGAATCCGAAAAGAATGAGACAGAAATCCTTCTTCTGGATACAAAAAGTGAGGAAGAGGATACCGGGCTTTCTGTGCGAAGCGGAAGCCAGACGGCAAAAGAGCTGGAAGTCCGTCTGATCGCACAAAGGATCGGAGAGCTGATGGAAAGTCAGCAGATTGTAGATAAAGAAACGGGAATGTTGCGACCGGTACGCTATCAGGATATTGTAATCCTGACAAGAAGTCCTGCAGGGTGGACAGATACTGTTACACGAATTTTGCAGGAGGAGGGAATACCGGTTCTGGCTGAATCTGCAGATGGGTATTTTGAAACTCTGGAAATTGGATGGATGATGGACTATCTGCGTGTACTTGACAATTTTCGGCAGGACATTCCACTCGTTGCAGTGCTGAAATCCCCGTTTGGAAGAATGACAAATGAAGAACTGGCACAGATCAGAGAATTGAATGCAGAAGTACCATTTTATCAGAATGTACTGGAAACAGCGGATCCGGAAAAAAAGACCGATCTTCCGGCGGGCATTCTGAAAAAGGTGCGCGATGTATTTGGGTGGCTTTTTTATTTCCGGGAGCGGATACCGTACACGGCAATCCATGATCTTCTGTGGGAGATCGTGAAAAAGACAGGATACCGGGAGTATATCGCGGCAATGCCAGGCGGAAAAGGAAGGCGCGCGAATCTGGATATGCTGATCACCAGGGCAAAGGCATTTGAGGCAACCAGCTATAAGGGACTGTATCATTTTGTCCGTTATATTGATCAGCTCAAGAAATATAATGTAGACTTTGGAGAAGCCGGGCTTTACGATGAGCAGACGGATGCAGTTCGTCTGATGAGTATCCATAAGAGTAAAGGACTGGAATTCCCGGTTGTGATCGTGGCCGGAATGGGAAAGAGGTTCAATATTCAGGATACCACGGCAAGCGTCGTGATCCATCCGGATCTGGGACTTGGAATCGATGCGATCGATCTGGAGCGGCGAACAAAATCTCCGACACTCTTAAAGAAAGTTATTCAAAATGAAATCGGTCTGGAAAATCTTGGTGAGGAGCTTCGTGTGCTTTATGTAGCACTTACGCGTGCAAAGGAAAAACTGATCCTTACCGGAACGGTTCCACATGCGGCAGACAAGCTGGAAGCCTGTCAGCTGGAACAGGAAAACAGTAAAAAAGAAACTCTGGACTTTACAAAACTTGCACATGCAACGTCTTATTATGACTGGATCCTTCCGGCAGCAGTGCGTAAAACAGAAGAAGTTCCGATCGAATTAAAAGTGATTGGTGTTGATACGCTTGTAGAAGGTGAAGTGGATAAGGAAGCAGCAGACTATCTGGAAAAAGAGGTGTTCCTTGAAAAAATAGAGGCAGAAGAACATCCGATGGCTGTGACGGATGAACGTTTTCGGGCAAAAATCGAGGAAGCATTTTCCTACAGATATCCGTATCAGGGCGAAGAACAGATGAAAATGAAGTATACCGTGTCAGAGCTGAAAAAATATGCGGCAGCTTCGGAAGAAGAGGATGGAGAAATGTTGATTCCGGAAGAGGAAATTGTTCCAATCGTTCCGAATTTTATGAAAGAGGAAGAAGAGGTAAAAGGAGCGACAAAAGGAACAGCTTATCATAAAGTAATGGAGCTTCTTGACTTTACGAAAATATATACGATGGATTTACTGCGGGAAAGCATAGAAGATCTGAAAAATGAAGGTTACCTGGATGCGGAAACAGCCAGATGTATTCAAAAAAAAGAAATTATGGAGTTTCTTAATACGAATGTTGGAAAAAGAATGCAAAATGCAGCCAGGGCAAAAACACTTTACCGTGAGCAGCCGTTTGTTCTCGGTGTAGATGCAAAAGAATTTTATCCGGATCAGAAAAAGGGTGAAATGGTATTGATCCAGGGAATTATGGATGCTTACTTTGAAGAAGACGGAGAAATTATCGTACTTGATTACAAAACCGACCGAGTACAGACCGAGGCTGAATTAAAAGACCGCTACCAGGAACAGCTACGCCTTTACACCAAAGCTCTCGAACAGATCACCCGGAAAAAAGTAAAAGAACAGATCATCTACTCCTTCATCCTTTGCAAAGAAATCCACCTGGAGGACTACAAAAATGATTAAAATAATACTCCTGGCATACCTGCTATTGATCAACATCATCACCTACTTCACCTACGCCGCCGATAAAACCAAAGCCCGCCAAAACAAATGGCGAATCCCCGAACGCACCCTCATCCTCCTAGCCCTTCTGGGCGGCTCCCCCGCCGCCCTCCTCGCCATGAAACACTACCACCACAAAACCCGCCACCTAAAATTTAAATTAGGAATCCCTATTATTCTAATCATTCAAATAATAATCATCTTTTTTCTTTACCCAAATATTTAAAATATTTGATCCCCCAGCACAGTCGCCTCACAGGCGCTGTGCGTCCCCTTTATCCAAAACATAATACAAAACGAAACTCTCTCACCCAGGGACGCTGCGCCCCTTTATACAAACTTCCCTCTCCCAAATTTTGCAGTCGTCCCGTCCCCCTTTCACAATCCCTCAAATTTCGCCACAGCATTAGCCCTGGCAGCCCGCCCAAGCGGATGGCTGGGCATTCGATAACCTTGAGCGGCTTGCAGATAGAAATAAAGTCCACCACTTCCCTTGAGGGGCAATGGAGATGAGACTCAAACATTGTGGAAGCCATTGCTGACACAATGTTCGCATTCAGAGGCTCATCGGAATGCTTTCGCCCCGTGGGAAGCGGTGGACTTTATTTCTATCCGCAAGCTGTCACAACCTCCCCCACCCATCCGTCCCCCACCCATTTCTTTAGGAAATCTTCAGAAAGTCTTATACAATATTATATTGACTCACTATATTATATGACGTATAATATGCTTAACAAAACAATATAACAAGCAACAAACAAAAGGATGTGAATAAATATGGTATTTAACACCGGAGCTGCTCTTCTCGATGCAATTGTCCTTGCCGTTGTATCACGGGAGCAGGAAGGAACCTATGGATATAAGATCACACAGGATGTCCGGAGAGTTCTGGATGTATCGGAATCAACGATGTACCCGGTACTCAGAAGACTTCAGAAAGATGAATGCCTGGAAGTCTACGATATGCAGTTTGACGGAAGGAACCGCAGATACTATAAAGTTACAGAAAAAGGAATGGCACAGCTTAATTTGTATAAGGTCGAATGGAAGAACTACACAAGGAAGATTACAGAGATGTTCGAGGGAGGTGCAGCCGAATGAGCCGTACAGAGTATATGAGGGAATTAGATGCACTGCTTCAGGGAATTTCGAAAGAAGAAAGAGAAGAAGCAATGCAGTATTACAATGATTATTTTGATGACGCCGGAAGCGAGAATGAAGAAAAGGTAATCGAAGAGCTGGGAAGTCCTGCAAAGCTTGCAGATACGATTCGCGCCGGGGTAAATGGCAATACCGGTGAGGCGGAAAGTTATGGTGAGTATGGTGAGAGAGGATACCGGGACTGCCGCTTTGACACCAGCGAGTCCCCGGCAAGAAGAGAGGGCTATTATGAAGACAGCTATTCGGAAACATATGGAGAAAGCCAGTCACAGAATGACAGGAATCCATTTTCAGAAAGACAGTATTCTTATACAGCCAATTCTAATCAGGGATATACATATGCGGGAAATCAGAGATATGGTGCAGGTCAGACGACAGAAATGCCACGGAAGAAATCCAGTGCCGGCAAGATCATTTTGATCATCTGTATCCTTGTGATTGGGCTTCCAATTGTAGTTCCGACGGCACTTGGTCTTCTTTTGGCGGCATTTGGAGTTTTGGTCGCACTTGCAATATCAGCAATAGCAATCTGGGTGGCAGCAGTTGCAACCGCAGTCGTAGGGATTCTGTTGGGGATTCACGGATTTGGTCAGCTGTTTTATTCCCCGGTTCTTGGAATCGGAATGCTTGGTGTCGGCTGCCTGCTGCTGGCACTTGGAGCAGTATTTACAGTATTGATCGGATGGGGATGTATCAAACTGATCCCAATGATGTTCCGTGGATTTGTAAATCTTTGTCGCAGACCATTTCAGAAAAAGAGAGGTGAATGCAGATGAAAAAAGGATGGAAGATTTTCTGGACAGTTATTATAAGCCTGACGGGGGTAGGCGTTGTATTTTGTATCATTGCTCTATGCTTTGGAGTTACATTTTCACAGTTTGAAAAAGCATATCCGAATGGAATTGGTATTATAAGAAAGAATTATGTTTCTTTTGACGACGATTGGGATGATGATGAGCTGGATGATACAGAAAATGTTGTATCGGAAGAGGTATTTTCCGGTGTGGAGAATCTGAAGCTTGATATTGGTGCAAGTGAGGTGCGGATCAAGACGGGGACAGATGACAAGATCCATGTGGATGATTCCAGAATGAAAACGGAAAACGCAGTGCAGAAAACGCTGTCCGATGACGGGAAAACTCTGGAAATAACAACGAAAATGCGCAGCAGTTTCAAAAATGTGAGAAACGTAAAGGGAACACTTGTGATCTATCTTCCGAAAGATTACAAGTTCGATCAGGTGGACATGGAATATGGTGCAGCAACAGCAGAGATCGATGGACTAAATGCGAAAAGCCTTAAGATTGAAAGCGGGGCATCAGGTTGTACAATAAAAAATGCAGATATAGAGGAGTTAGATGTAGAAACAGGAGCCGGAAGTCTGGATTTTTATGGAACAGTGGAAAAAGAAGTGGACATTGACTGTGGTGCTGGAAGAGTCACACTGAATCTGGAAGGAAAAGTGGAGGATTATAATTATGAACTGGATAGCAGTGCCGGTTCGGTAGAAATTGGAGAAGATATAGATCTTGGCGGCTTAAGCACAGAGAAGTCAATCGATAATGGCAGTAAACGCACGATTGAGATATCGAACGGAGCAGGCAGCGTGGAGATCCGTTTCCATTAGAATTAACATAGACAGAAAAATGTATCAGATGAAACACATATATAATAGAAGAAACACAGAAAAGGAGGAACTTTTATGGAACCAAAAAGATTATACAGATCTGTAACAAACCGCAAGATCTGCGGTGTATGTGGAGGCCTTGGAGAATATTTTAATATCGATCCTACATTGATCCGGCTTGGAGGTGTTTTGCTGGCTTGCGTAAGCTGTGGGACTGCCGTGGTTGCCTATTTTGTTGCAGCAGTTATCATTCCGGATCCGGAATAAAAAAATAAGAGAGCTTTGCTGATAAAAAAGGCAGAAGGAGAAGAAGTCGGAAGTAATGTTTCCGGCTTCTTTTATAATAACCAGGTATAAATGTATAAAATCCGTAATTGGGGAAACACTCTGAAAAAGGAGTTGAAAACCATGAAAAGCACAAAGACAAAGAAAATCAGACGCGAAGATATCCCCAATCTGGAAACAAGTGAGCGGGTAAAATACGAGATTGCGGAGGAGCTTGGACTTCTCGATAAGGTTCTGGAAGATGGCTGGAAGAGTCTGTCATCAAAAGAAACCGGGCGGATCGGAGAAATCATTTCAAAAAAATCCAGGAAGAATGAGACCGGGAATTTACAATAATATTACAAATTTTAAAAAATGTGAATATTTTGCAACGTTTGTTGAAAAAGCACTGTATGTTTGATATAATCGCTTGACCGCAAAAACCGAGAAAATGGAACGGGTGAGGCAAATGAATGAAAAAATGAACGTACTGGACGTACAGCTTGATAACTGTACGGCAAAAGATGCGATGAAGCTCATTGCAGAATATATGCAGACAGAAGAACTTAACACAGTAGATATTGTTACGGTGGATACCCTGATGAGAGCGACGCAGCTTGACGGTATGAAAGAAGAGCTGGAGAAGCTGGATCTTCTGCTTCCGGGAGATATGGCGATCCTTGAAGCTGCAAAGATTACAGACAGAAAGCGGATCCAGGAGATGGAGGATCAGACGCTGCTGAAGATGGTATTCCATTATTTTCATAAGAACTGCTGTAAGATATTTATACTGGCAGGATCTGAGGAAGAAGGAGACAGACTGCAGGGCTATCTGCATGAGGCATACAGTGGGATTCAGGTTGTCGGTATGAAAGCAGTACCGGCAGACGAAAGTGAGGATGACAGGATCACCAATCTGGTCAACGGCGGAGAAGTAGACTGTGTGATTGCCAGCATGGATTTTCCTTGGCAGGAACAGTTTGTTTACCGGTGCAAAGAGCAGCTGAATACCAGAATGTGGTTTGGAACAGGACATAGTATTGCTTCCTTTGCAAATGGTGAGAACTGGGCAGATCACCTGAAAAATTTTATCGGTAAAAGGATTTTAAAACGGGAGATTAAAAAAGAGCAAAAAAGAAAAGAAGTATAATTGAAGCGACAAAAGACTGAAAATAATAAAAAAAATCAAAAAATCTTTTTCGACAGAATAAATTTTATAATAAACTCAATTGAGGAAATGCATAAAAAAATGTGATTTCCTCTTTATTTTTTTGGTAATATGTATTAAAGTATTATATATGTATATGGCTAAGTCCACAGTTGCGGGGGATGAAGATTGTACAAAGTGTATAGAACCACGGAGGATGGAGGAAAGAGAATATGATATCAAATCAGATACTGCAGAATACGATTGAAGGGTTGAAATCAATTACAAGGATTGATCTTGGAGTGATGGATACAGATGGAAAGACTTTGGCGACAACATTTCCGGAGCCTGGAGATTATGAGAATGCCGTTCTTTCATTTGTAGAATCTCCGGCAGAAAGCCAGGTGATTCAGGGGTATCAGTTTTTCAAAATTTATGATGAACACCAGCTGGAGTATATTCTGATCGCCAATGGCGGCAGTGAAGATGTTTATATGGTTGGCAAGATTGCAGCCTTTCAGATCCAGAATCTTCTGGTAGCATATAAGGAGCGTTTTGATAAGGATAATTTCATCAAAAATCTTCTTCTTGACAACCTTCTTCTGGTGGATATTTATAATCGCGCCAAAAAATTACATATTGACACAGAGGTAAAACGTGATATCTTTATAGTTGAGACTTCTCGGGAAAGAGATGTCAGTGCGCTTGACAGTCTCCGTTCTGTTCTGGGTGGAAAGGGCAAGGACTTTATTACAGCAGTTGATGAGAAGAACATCATCGTAGTAAAAGAATTAGGTCCTGGCGATGGATATCCGGAGATGGACAAGACTGCGCATGAGATTCTTGATCTTCTGAAAGCAGAAGGAGAAGAGAATGTCCGTATCGCATATGGTACGATCGTCAATGACATCAAAGAAGTATCCAAGTCTTACAAAGAAGCAAAGCTTGCGCTCGATGTAGGAAAGATCTTCTTCGACGAGAAGGAAGTTATTGCATATAGTGCGCTTGGAATCGGACGACTGATCTATCAGCTTCCAATTCCGCTCTGCAAGATGTTTATCCGCGAAATTTTTGAGGGGAAATCTCCGGACGAATTTGATGAAGAGACGCTCACGACCATCAATAAGTTCTTTGAGAACAGCCTGAATGTTTCCGAGACATCAAGACAGCTGTATATTCACAGAAATACACTGGTGTACCGTCTTGACAAACTGCAGAAGAGCACAGGACTGGATCTGCGCGTATTTGAGGATGCAATCACATTCAAGATCGCGCTGATGGTAGTCAAATATATGAAATACATGGAAACACTGGAGTATTAAGTTATATCGGAGTATGGATAATTAGGAGGAGCATATGATAGAACTTAAAGAAGTTACCAAGGAATACTCGAAGGGTATTGCTGCGCTCAATGGTATCAACCTTCGGATCGAACAGGGAGAGTTCGTATTCGTAGTTGGAGACAGCGGTTCCGGAAAGTCTACGTTGATACGTCTTCTGATGAAGGAGATCGAACCAACGTCAGGTACGATTATTGTCAACGGTCAGAATCTGAATCGTATGAAACATCGCCAGATTCCGCAGTACAGAAGAGGAATCGGCGTTGTATTCCAGGATTTCAGACTTCTGAAAGACCGCAATATTTATGAGAATATTGCATTTGCACAGCGGGTTACTGAGAAATCTACCCGTGTGATCAAAAAGAAAGTGCCGGCAGCATTGTCACTGGTCGGACTGGCACAGAAGTACAAAGCATTCCCGAAGGAATTGTCCGGTGGGGAACAGCAGAGAGTTGCAATTGCCAGAGCTGTTGTAAATGAGCCTGCCATTTTGCTGGCTGACGAACCGACAGGAAACCTGGATCCAACCAACTCATGGGAGATCATGAAACTTCTTGAAGAAGCGAACGAGAGAGGAACTACAGTTCTGGTAGTTACTCACAACCAGGAAATTGTAAACGAGATGAAAAAGCGCGTTATTACGATGAAGAAGGGTGTCATTGTCAGCGACGAACAAGAAGGTGGGTATAAGCATGAGGATTAGTACAGTTGGATACTCCGTGAAACAGGGAGTTAAGAATATTGGAAGAAATAAGATGTTTTCACTGGCATCTGTTGCAACTATGGCTGCATGTATCTTTGTGTTCGGACTATTTTTCTCAATTATTATGAATTTCCAGTATATTGTACACAAAGCAGAAGAAGGCGTGGCGATCACTGTATTTTTCAATGATGATGCAACGCAGGAGCAGATTGATAATATTGGTACACAGCTTAAAAAGCAGGATGGTGTAAAAGAGATCAAGTATGTGTCTGCAGACGAAGCGTGGGAGACATTTAAGGATCAGTATTTTGGCGAATCAAGTGACCTTGCAGAAGGATTTAAAAATGATAACCCTCTGGCAGGATCTGACAACTATGAAGTATATATGACAGATGTGGCTTCACAGAAGAAGCTGGTTTCCTTTGCGGAAAGCCTTGACGGGGTTCGCAAGGTTAACAAATCAGATACCGTAGCCAATACACTGAACAGTGTGAACAAGCTGGTATGGTATGTATCGGTTGTTATCATTGCGATTCTTCTGGCAGTATCCATTTTCCTGATCAGCAATACGGTCACAATGGGTATTACTGTCCGAAGGGAAGAGATTGCAATTATGAAATATATCGGTGCGAAGGATGGTTTTGTACGGGCACCGTTCATCATTGAAGGTATCCTGATCGGTCTTGTCGGTGCGGCAATTCCGCTTGGTATCTTTTATGTACTTTATAATAAAGCAATTACTTATATTCTTACAAAATTCAGCCTGCTGAATAATATTCTGGATTTCCTTCCTGTGGGGCAGGTATACAAGACACTGCTTCCGGTCGGACTTTTACTGGGAATCGGAATTGGTTTTGTGGGAAGTTTCTTTACGATTAGAAAGCACTTAAGAGTCTAGTCGCATAATATTTAAGGGAGACGAATATGATAAGAGGGAAAAAGATACTTGGGGCGTTACTGGCGTTTACACTTTGCTTCAGTATGGTAATTCCGGCACAGGCTGATGATATTTCGGATGCGAAAAAGAAGCAGCAGGAGCTGGAACAGCAGAAGAATACGGCTGAGGCGGAGAAGTCGGAACTTTCTTCTGAACTGGATTTCATTGTATCAAAGATGGAGAAGACACAGTCAGATCTGACTGCAAAAGAGACGGAGATCAATGATGCAGAGACAGAGCTGGTAACTGCGAAAGCCAACGAAGATGACCAGTACCAGACGATGAAGCTACGTATCAAGTATATGTATGAGAACGGGAGCAATGAATTCCTGGAGATCCTGATGGAAGCTAACAGTATTGCAGATCTGCTGAACAAAGCAGAATACATCAACAAGATTTCCCAATGTGACCGTGAACTTCTTGTAGAATACGAAGATACAAGAAAAGATGTCGAGAACAGAGAAAATGCACTTAAAAAAGAGTATGCAGAGCTGGAAAGCCTGCAGGATGAACTTGCGGGAGAACAGGCAAATGTAGAAAAGCTTCTTGCTGATAAGAACATTCAGATCAATAACCTGACATCTGAGATCAGTAGTAATGCTGACAAGCTGAAGCAGCTGATTGCAGAAGCAGAGGCGGCAGAAGCCCGCAGAAAAGAAGCAGAAGCAACGGCAGCCGCTCAGGCTGCACAGGCAGCGGCAGCAGCTTCGTCAGGCACAAGCAGCTCAGGCAATACGAGCAGCAATGCAAGTGCAACGGGAACCGGATCACTTACACATCCGGTACCGGGAGCAGCGATTACCAGTGGCTTTGGCGGACGTGTGGCACCGACTGCAGGTGCAACAACCGGTCATGACGGAATCGATTATGGTGCAGGATACGGAGCAGCAGTTTATGCGGCTGATTCTGGAACCGTTATTACCGCACAGTACAATAGTGCACGTGGAAATTACATCGTAATCAATCACGGTAATGGAATGCAGACATGGTATCAGCATCTGAGTTCGATGAATGTTACCGTGGGACAGACGGTGGCAAGAGGTCAGGTGATCGGAAATGTCGGTACGACCGGAATTTCCACAGGACCACATCTTCACTTTGAAGTTCATGTAAATGGTGTACCGGTCAATCCATTGAACTATCTGTAAGATAATACATAACAGGTATGAAAGAGTAAATGATGGAAAATAATAAAAAGAATTTTTGGAAGGGGGCGCTTGCAGGCGCCCTCGCCATGTTTATGGTAGGTGCTGCGGCACTTGGAATTATGAATGTCGCAGGTGTAGACCTTGGGACCAGTCAGGAAAAGGTCGTAAATGCGCAGGAAGAGAAAAAACTGAATAAACTGAAAAAGCTGATTGATGAAAATTATCTTTATACAGATGATTTGAAAGAAGAAGATCTGGAGAACGGACTTTACAGTGGATACATTAATGCACTGGGAGATCCGTATTCTGTATATTATGATGAAGAACAGACCAGATCCCTGCAGGAATCAACTTCGGGAGAGTATTCGGGAATCGGAGTTGTTTTTTCGCAGAATCAGGAAACTAAGGTGATCACTGCAGTTCAGGTTTATGAGAACAGCCCGGCGAATGAAGCAGGTATCCAGGCAAATGATATTCTGTATAAGGTCGGAGATAAGGATGTAAGTGGAACGGATCTTTCCGATGTTGTACAGCTGATCCGCGGTGTAGAGAATACGACTGTTGATATCACAGTCCTGCGTGGGGATGATGCGAAGGAAGTGACAATGACGGTTACCCGGAGAAAAATCCAGGTGGAGACAGTCAAGTCTGAAATGAAGGATGACCAGATCGGTTATATCCGGGTTACGGAATTTGACAGTGTGACCTATGATCAGTTCAAGAGTGCACTCGGCAGTCTGGAGGACCAGGGGATGAAAGGACTTGTGGTTGATCTTCGGGCGAATCCGGGAGGCAATCTTGCGACAGTCACACAGATGCTGGATCTGTTACTGCCAAAAGGTACGATCGTGTCAACAAAAGACAAGAGTGGTCACGAAGAGGTGATCTCATCGGATGATGAACACCAGTTTACGAAGCCGATGTCGGTTGTTGTTGACGGCAACAGTGCAAGTGCTTCCGAGATTTTTGCCGGAGCGATCCAGGACTACGGACTTGGAGCGATCGTCGGAACAACAACTTACGGAAAAGGAATCGTTCAGCAGATTTTTGATCTTGGAGACGGAACCTGTGTGAAGCTGACAATGGCTGAGTACTATACTCCGAATGGAAGAAATATTCACAAAAAAGGAATTACGCCGGACGTAGAAGTTGAATATCAGCAGGATGAGAATAATCCGGATGCAGATAATCAGCTTGATGCAGCATTGGAACAGGTGAGAAATAAAATCAATCAATAACAGAAATCCGGAGGGAATGCCGAAAACGGCATTCCCTTTTAGTTTTTAATATGATATCATAAGTAAAGAATATTTTTTTTCAGGTAACAAAAGGACAATACTTTCTGTTACAGCAAAAATATAAATAGAAAACTGGAGGGAATAAGATGATTAACAAATTAGTCGCTAACATTAAAAAAACAGGAGCACCTATCGTTGTCGGACTGGATCCGATGCTTTCCTATGTACCAGAGCAGGTACAGAAAAAGGCATTTGCAGAGTATGGTGAGACTCTGGAAGGAGCAGCAGAAGCTATCTGGCAGTTCAATAAAGAGATCGTGGATAAGACTTATGATCTGATTCCGGCAGTTAAACCGCAGATCGCTATGTACGAACAGTTCGGAATCCCGGGACTTCAGGCATTCAAGAAGACGGTAGACTACTGTAAAGAAAAGGGACTTGTTGTCATCGGAGATATCAAGAGAGGCGATATCGGTTCTACTTCAGCAGCATATGCTGTTGGACATCTTGGAAGAGTTCAGGTAGGAAGCAAATCCTATGTACCGTTCGATGAAGATTTCGCTACTGTGAATCCGTACCTTGGATCTGACGGAGTTAAGCCATTTATCGAAGTATGTAAAGAAGAGAAAAAAGGTCTCTTTATCCTTGTTAAGACATCCAATCCATCCAGTGGAGAATTCCAGGATCGGCTGATCGACGGTCGTCCGCTTTACGAACTGGTCGGAGAAAAGGTTGCCGAGTGGGGAGCAGACTGCATGGGTGATGATTATAGCTACATCGGAGCAGTTGTGGGAGCTACTTATCCGGAGATGGGAAAGGTCCTTCGTAAAGTAATGCCGAAATCTTACATTCTGGTTCCGGGATACGGTGCACAAGGTGGAAAAGGAAAAGATCTGATTCATTTCTTCAATGAAGACGGACTTGGAGCAATCGTAAATTCATCCAGAGGAATCATTGCAGCATATAAGCAGGAAGCTTATGCAAAATATGGTGCAGAGAATTTTGGAGATGCATCCCGTGCAGCAGTAGAAGCTATGGTAGCAGATATCAAAGGCGCGCTTGAGAACAGATAAGAGAAAAGAATGAGCCGGTGTGACAGAAGCTTCTGACATACCGGCAAATCCGGATTATAGGAGAATAGAAGATGACTACAAAGAAAAAAGAACAGGCAAAGGTTGTATCGCAGGAACAGCTTGCAGATGGAATCTTCAGTATGTGGATCCAGACAGAAGCAGCAGGGAGTGCAAGACCGGGGCAGTTTATTTCCATGTATACCAATGATGGAAGCAAGCTTCTTCCACGCCCGATCAGTATTTGCGAGATCGATAAAGAAGGTGGAAAACTTCGTGTGGTTTACCGTGTGACAGGGGAAAAAACCGGAACAGAAGAATTTTCGCAGATGAAGGCAGGAGATACAATTCCGGTGATCGGACCACTTGGTAATGGATTCCCATTTGAGAAGGCCGAAGGAAAGAAGGTATTTCTGATGGGAGGAGGAATCGGTGTGCCGCCGATCCTGGAGCTTGCAAAGCAGATGGAATGTGAGAAAAAGCAGATCGTGGTTGGATACCGTGATGCACATACCTTCCTGAAAGAAGAATTTGAACAGGCAGGAGAGCTTTATATCTCAACCGAAGATGGCAGTGTCGGAACAAAGGGAAATGTCATGGATGCGATCCGTGAGAATGCACTGGAAGCAGATATGATCTATGCCTGCGGACCAACTCCGATGCTCCGCGCAATCAAACAGTATGCAGAAGCAAATGGAATCGAATGCTATATTTCTCTGGAAGAGAGAATGGCATGTGGAATCGGTGCCTGTCTTGCGTGCGTATGCAAGTCAAAAGAAAAGGATGCGCACAGCAATGTGCACAACAAACGTATCTGTAAAGACGGACCGGTATTTCTTTCTACGGAGGTGGAAATCTAATGGATATGCGTGTAAATATTGCCGGAGTAGAATGGAAGAATCCGGTAACAGTGGCATCAGGAACCTTCGGATCAGGAGAAGAGTTTTCTGAATTTGTAGATCTGAACAAGCTTGGAGCAGTGACGACAAAAGGTGTGGCAAATGTACCGTGGCCGGGCAATCCGACTCCGCGTGTAGCCGAAGTCTATGGTGGAATGATGAATGCCATCGGACTTCAGAACCCGGGAATCGATCTGTTCTGTAAAAGAGACATTCCGTATCTGAAAAATTACGATACCAGGATCATTGTCAATGTCTGCGGACATGCACCGGAAGAGTATCTTGAAGTGGTAGAACGCCTTGCGGATGAACCGATCGATATGATGGAGATCAACATTTCCTGCCCGAATGTTAATGCAGGATTCCTTGCTTTCGGACAGGATGCAAAGCATGTAGAGGAGCTGACCGGACAGATCAAGAAGATCGCAAAGCAGCCGATCATCATGAAGCTGACACCGAATGTAACGGATATCACCGAGATCGCAAAAGCGGCAGAAGCAGGCGGGGCAGACGCAGTTTCCCTGATCAATACACTGACCGGAATGAAGATTGATATCAATCGTAAGACATTTGCGGTGGCAAATAAGACCGGAGGTGTATCCGGACCGATCGTCAAACCGATCGCTGTACGCATGGTATATCAGGTAGCACAGGCAGTGAACATCCCGATCATCGGAATGGGCGGTATTTCCTGTGCAGAAGATGCGATTGAGTTCCTTCTTGCAGGAGCAAGTGCCGTATCCGTAGGAACAGCCAACTTCCACAATCCGGCAGTGACGATGGAAGTGATCGATGGAATTGAAGCCTACATGAAGAAGAATGGCTTTGAGTCTGTGAAAGATATGGTTGGAATTGTAAAATAAAGAACAGATAAGAGATGGAGGATAAATAAAATGGAAAGTTACAAACAGGAATTTATTGATTTTATGGTAGAAAGCCACGTTCTTAAATTTGGAGAATTTACACTGAAAAGCGGAAGAAAGTCTCCTTTCTTCATGAATGCAGGAGCTTATGTGACAGGATCTCAGCTCAAAAGACTCGGTGAATACTACGCAAAAGCAATCCATGACAAATACGGGGATGATTTTGATGTATTATTCGGACCTGCTTACAAGGGAATCCCGCTTGGAGTTGTAACTGCGATCGCTTACAGTGAATTATACGGAAAAGAGATCCGTTACTGCTCAGACCGTAAAGAAGAAAAAGATCACGGAGCAGATAAGGGAAGCTTCCTCGGAAGCAAGCTTCAGGACGGAGACCGTGTGGTTATGATCGAAGATGTCACCACATCCGGCAAATCCATGGAAGAGACTGTACCGAAGGTAAGAGGAGCCGCTGATGTAACAATTGTTGGACTGATGGTATCCCTTGACCGTATGGAAGTTGGAAAAGGCGGCGTGAAATGCGCACTCGATGAAGTAAAAGATCTTTACGGATTTGAAACTAATGCAATCGTAACCATGAAGGATGTAGTAGAGCATCTGTACAACAAACCATGCAATGGTGAAATTGTTATCGATGACAAGATCAAGGCTGCAATCGACGCATACTATGAACAGTATGGCGCAAAATAAGGAGGAGTTACAGTGACAGAAAAGACATATAAAGTGATGGGACTTGCCGGCGGTGCAAATATCGCGATCGGAATTATTTCTATCGTTATTGGTGTGACAACCGGGATCATTCTGCTTGTCAGCGGTGGAAAGCTGCTTGGTGCGAAAAAGGGACTGACATTTTAGGAAGGGCGCTTTAAGTTGAAAGCAAAGAACAGAAAAAGACTTCGGGTTCTTGGAAAGATTTTATTTGTCCTGTATATTGGATTTTTATTTTACTTTCTGATTTTTTCTGACTGGTATGGACGGGAAGGAACCGGGGAATATCATTATAACCTGGTTCTTTTCTGTGAAATAAAAAGATTTTGGCTGTATCGAGATGTTTTGGGATGGGTAGCTTATGCAAATCTGTTCGGAAATGTCCTGATTTTCGTGCCATTTGGATTTTTTATGCCGATGGCAAGCCGGTATCGCAGCTTTTTTCTTACCCTTTTCTACAGTTTTGGAGTGAGCTTCTTTGTGGAGTGCTTTCAGCTGGTAACAAGAGTGGGGAGTTTTGATGTGGATGATATGCTGCTCAACACCCTTGGCGGTGTGATCGGGTATATCGTCTTCGCGATTTGTAATATGATAAGGAGATGGCACGATGCGAAGCAGGAGAGATAAAAAAAGAGCACGTGAAAGAGACAGAAATAAAAGAAACCGGAAGTATGGTCAGATAAAAAGAAAGCATTCCCGCAAGGGAATCTGGTCCTGTGTGATGGCAGTACTTGTTACGGCAGTGATAGCGGGATTGATTGTAATGGCATTTATGAATAAAGGGAAATCAGCAGCGATGGTAGGAAGCTTTGGAGTTTTCGATATGATTCTTGCCTGCATCGGTATTGTAACGGGTGTAAAAGGATTTAAAGAAAGAGATAAAAATTATCTGACCTGCAAGATCGGAATCGTTGTAAACGGACTTGTTTTACTTGCCCTGATCTTAGTATTTATAAGAGGATGTGTATAAATGGAAGAAAGATATAATCTGGCAATTGACAGAATGAAAGCAATAATAGAAGAAAAAACAGTAGCAGAGCCATATCGGGAGTATTTCCAGCATGTGGCTCGGTTTATTTTGAAGCTTGATGAGCTGAAACAGAATGTGGAAAGCGGAAAGCAGAAAGAGATGTCAGAAGAAGAGCTGCAGGAAGAGATGAAGGATCTTTATGCAGACGAACTGGAAGCAAACTATGAGAAATCTTATGCAAATCCGGCTTATGCGGTTTCAGTGCTGGGAGGAGAGCTTGGAAGCTTTTTGTCTGCGGTTTATACTGAGATCCGCGGAAACATTTCTTATGTTCAGGAACAGCGTATGGAGTATGTTGTGATAGGAGCAGAGCTTTTTATTGAAATCTACAACAAATTTGAAGAAGAAAAGCAGCCGCAGCCGGAAAGCCTGAAGGAAATCTTTTACTGGTATGCAAGTGATTACTGTGATGTATTTGCAGCAGACCGCATCAAAGACCAGATTGATCCGGAAAGTGGATGCTTTATTGTGAATATGATCATGAATGAAGATCTTTCCGATCTGCGTTATCTCTACCGTATGGGAGAATATGTGGGAGAAAATGAAAGAGGCACAGCAGCTTATTTAAATTCCCTTCCACAGGAGAAGATTGATAAGATGGCAGATACCTTCAGTGAAGGATACCGGATCGGTTTTGTAAATACCGGAAAAGATCTGTCAAAAAAATCTGTGGTCAATATTTACTATGCAATGGGATTTGAACGGATCGTAAAGAAAGCCATTGAGAATTTTGAAAAAATGGGATTAAAGCCGACGATTTTCCGTACCAGCCACAGCGTGATCACAAGAGGTCGCAACAGCCAGATCGGCTTCTTCAATATTTCCGGCAACAGGCAGTATGTCTATGACCACAGAGATGATATCGGGCTTGTGATGGATAAACAGTATGTAGAGCGAAAGTTGGAAGTGATGCGTACCACTTACGAGCAGAATAAAGAGATTGCAGCAGGCTATGCAGGACCGGCAGTGATCGACATTTTCGGAGAAAAGACTTTTGTTCCGCAGGCTAAACCAGAGGCAGTTAAATTAAGCGAAAAGCAGGAAGAACTTCTGGTTGCGATGAATGGAAGGGCCGGACGTCTGACCAATGAATATCTTCCGGGAGATGAGAGAAGCTTTACGATCATTTCCTGGCCGGTTCCGGAAATCGGAGAGCAGTATCATGAGATCTTTGATGAAACGATCAAGATCAATACTCTGGATTACAAGCTTTACCAGAAGGTGCAGCAGACAATGATCGATGCACTGGATAAAGGAGAGTATGTAAAAGTAACAGGCTCAGGCGAAAACCAGACGGATCTGAAAGTGATGCTTCATCCGCTTGCCGATCCGGCAAAAGAGACGATCTTTGAAAACTGTGTTGCCGATGTCAATATCCCAGTAGGTGAGGTGTTCACTTCCCCGGTACTGGAAGGAACCGAAGGTACCCTTTTTGTGAGCAAGGTATTCCTTCACGGACTTCCGTATTACAATCTGAAGATCAGTTTTAAAGAAGGAAAGATCACAGAGTATACTTGCACCAATTTTGATTCAGAAGAAGAAAATAAAAAATATATTTTCGATAACATTCTGCACAATCATCAGACACTTCCGATCGGCGAGTTTGCGATCGGAACCAATACCACAGCTTATGCGGTTGCGAAGAAATATGATATTGCAGATAAATATACGATTCTGATCGCTGAAAAGACGGGACCGCATTTTGCAGTAGGGGATACCTGCTACAGCTGGGCAGAGGATGTAAAGGTTTACAATCCGGATGGAAAAGAGATTATTGCAAGAGACAACAGCATATCGATCTTGAGAAAAGAGGATCCGTCGAAAGCATATTTCCAGTGCCATACCGATATCACCATCCCTTATGATGAGCTGGGAAGCATTGTTGTAGTGGCGAAAGACGGAACAGAGACAGAAATTATCCGTGATGGACGGTTTGTTCTTTCGGGAACAGAGATCCTCAATGAACCTCTGAATTAGTATTAGTTATGGATTTTCAATAATACCAATAAGTAAAATTAAATAATGGTCAGATAAGTAACGGTTGACATACCGCAACAGACTTAGTAAAATAACTTATAAGTGGTTAGCTATTTATTAAAATACTTATAGATAAAAGAAAAGGAGATCATTATGCCAAAAGTTGGAATCGTAATGGGCAGCGACTCAGATATGAAAGTTATGGGAAAAGCTGCCGACATGCTGGAAAAGTTTGGAATCGATTATGAGATGACGATCATCTCGGCACACCGCGAGCCTGATGTATTCTATGAATATGCGAAGTCTGCAGAAGCAAAAGACTTCAAAGTAATTATTGCAGGTGCAGGTATGGCAGCACATCTTCCAGGAATGTGTGCTGCAATTTTCCCGATGCCGGTTATCGGAATCCCAATGTCAGGGAAGAATCTGGAGGGTGTCGACGCACTCTATTCAATCGTTCAGATGCCGCCCGGAATCCCGGTTGCCACAGTTGCGATCGATGGCGGAGCAAACGCAGCTATTCTGGCTGCAAAGATTCTTGCAACCTCAGATCCTGAGCTTCTTCAGAAATTGAAGGATTACACTGCAGAAATGAAAGAAACCGTCCAGAAAAAAGCAGAAAAGCTTGAAAAAATCGGACACAAAGAATATATCAAGCAGATGTAGGCATACAGATGTCAGTGAAAATACCAGGAGGATATAGAAAATGTTGGATTATAAGACAGCCGGCGTAGATATCGAGGCAGGATATAAATCAGTAGAACTTATGAAAAAGCATGTAAAAGAAACCATGAGACCGGAAGTGTTAGGAGGGCTTGGCGGTTTTGCAGGTGCATTTGATTTAAGTGGAATCAAGAATATGGAAGAACCAGTACTTCTTTCCGGAACAGATGGATGTGGAACAAAGGTGAAGCTTGCATTTGTAATGGACAAGCATGATACGATCGGTATTGATGCCGTTGCCATGTGTGTGAATGATATCGCATGCTCTGGTGGAGAACCGTTATTCTTCCTGGATTATATTGCCTGTGGCAAGAATTACCCGGAAAAGATCGCTACGATCGTAAGCGGTGTGGCAGAGGGCTGTAAGCAGTCAGGATGTGCACTTGTAGGTGGAGAGACAGCAGAACATCCGGGACTGATGCCGGAGAATGATTACGACCTTGCAGGTTTTGCAGTCGGAGTTGTAGATAAGAAAGACATTATCGACGGTTCTGATATTAAGCCAGGTGATGTACTTGTTGCAATGCCGTCTACAGGGGTTCACAGCAATGGATTTTCACTGGTTCGTAAGGTATTCGACATTACAGAAGAATCCTTAAATACATACTATGATGAATTAGGAAAGACACTTGGCGAAGCACTTCTTGCTCCGACCAGAATTTATGTAAAAGCACTGAAGAACGTAAAAGAAGCCGGTGTAAGAGTCAAAGGATGCAGCCATATCACAGGCGGTGGATTCTATGAAAATATTCCGAGAATGCTTCCGGAAGGAATCCGTGCAGTGGTAAAGAAGGACAGCTATGAAATCCCTGCAATCTTCAACCTGATCGCAAAGACTGGCAACATTGCAGAAGAGATGATGTACAATACCTTCAATATGGGTATCGGTATGGTTGTCGCTGTCGATGAAAAGGATGTAGATGCTACAATTAAGGCAATGAAAGAAGCTGGAGATGAAGCATTTGTGGTTGGTTATGTAGAAGCAGGAGAAAAAGGAGTTACTTTATGCTAAGAGTTGCTGTACTTGTATCCGGAGGCGGAACCAATCTGCAGGCAATCATTGATGCAGTGGAAAATGGCACGATCACCAATACAGAGCTGGTCGGTGTCATCAGCAATAATAAGAACGCATATGCACTCACAAGAGCCGGGAATCATCAGATCCCGGCACAGTGCGTTTCGCCGAAGGATTTTGAGACAAGAGAAGAGTTTAACAAAGTTTTTCTTGAAAAGGTAGACGAACTGAAACCGGATCTGATCGTTCTGGCGGGATTTTTGGTTGTGATCCCGGAAGAAATGATCAGCAGATACCGGAATAAGATCATCAATATCCATCCATCTCTGATTCCGTCGTTCTGTGGAACGGGATATTATGGACTGAAGGTTCATGAGGCAGCACTTGCCAGAGGGGTAAAGGTGGTTGGAGCAACCGTACATTTTGTAGACGAAGGAACGGATACCGGTCCGATCATTCTCCAGAAGGCTGTTGAAGTAGAAGAAGGCGATACACCGGAGGTTCTGCAGAAACGTGTGATGGAGCAGGCGGAGTGGAAGATCCTTCCACATGCGATCGACCTGATCGCAAATGGAAAAGTAACAGTAAAAGATGGCAGAGTGTCAATTGCCCGTTAGAGAAGGAGGAGCACCAATGAAAGTATTGATCGTAGGCGGTGGCGGAAGAGAACACGCAATTGCATATTGTGTAGCAAAGAGCAGCAAGGTAGAGAAGATGTACTGTGCACCGGGAAATGCCGGGATTGCAGAGCTTGCAGAATGCGTACCGATTGGTGCGATGGAATTTGACAAGCTGGTTACATTTGCAAAGGAAAAAGCGATCGATCTGGCAATCGTAGGAATGGATGATCCGCTGGTTGGCGGCCTTATAGATGAATTTGAAAAAGCCGGGATCCGCGCATTCGGACCAAGAAAAAATGCAGCAATCCTGGAGGGAAGCAAGGCATTTTCAAAAGATCTGATGAAAAAATATGACATCCCGACCGCAGCATATGAGAACTTTGACAATGCAGACGAAGCGCTGGCTTATCTGGAGACAGCCAAATTTCCGATCGTTCTGAAGGCAGATGGTCTGGCACTTGGAAAAGGTGTACTGATCTGTAATACGTTGGAAGAAGCAAAAGCCGGCGTGAAAGAGATCATGCTGGACAAGAAATTCGGTGCATCCGGTAATACCATGGTTGTAGAAGAATTCATGACAGGACGTGAGGTTTCTGTTCTTTCCTTTGTGGATGGAAAGACCATCAAGACTATGACAAGCGCGCAGGATCACAAGAGAGCCAAAGACGGAGACCAGGGATTGAATACCGGTGGTATGGGAACTTTCTCACCGAGTCCTTTCTATACAAAAGAAGTTGACGAATTCTGCCGGAAATATGTGTACCAGAAGACGGTAGATGCAATGGCAGCAGAGGGAAGAGAGTTCAAGGGGATCATCTTCTTCGGACTGATGCTTACCGAAGACGGACCGAAGGTTCTGGAATACAATGCCAGATTCGGAGATCCTGAGGCACAGGTTGTTCTTCCGCGTATGAAAAATGATCTGATCGATGTGATCGAAGCCTGTATCGACGGAACACTGGATCAGGTAGATCTTCAGTTTGAAGACAATGCAGCAGTCTGTGTGGTACTTGCATCTGACGGTTATCCGGTCGCTTATGAAAAAGGACTTCCGATCACCGGTCTTGACGAGTTCAAGAAGCATGAAGGATACTATTGCTTCCATGCCGGAACCAAATTCGACGGAGACCAGATCGTGACAAACGGAGGACGTGTCCTCGGTGTGACAGCCAAAGGAGCAACGCTCAAAGAGGCCCGTGCCAATGCTTACAAAGCAACCGAATGGGTTAAATTTGATAACAAATATATGCGCCACGATATCGGAAAAGCGATTGACGAGGCTTAGGAATTTAGGGCGGGATCTTTCTTATTCAGAGGGATTTCGCCTTTTTTGTGTTAAGTGAAAAATTTAATCTTTAAGAAGTTCTAAAGATTTCATGAATTTCTTGACAAATCGGACTTTGAATACTATGATTATCAATAGTTATGGGAAAAGGCAATGAGAAAGAGGAGTATGCAGACTGGTCCGAAGAAGAGAGAACCGTTCACAGGCTGAGAGACGGTTTACGGGAAGTGGTTGCAGAAGGTAGCTTTGGAGCCGGGTATCTGAAAAAGGGCGAGTAGGATATCACGGGGTGGTTTCCGTTATAGAACTATGAGAGATACGAGATGGATTTATTTCGTGGAACAAAGGTGGTACCGCGTTTATACACGCCCTTTACATATTGTAAAGGGCTTTTTTTATTCTTTATAGAGAGAGCAAAAGTGCGCGGTGGACTTATAAGAGGAGGAAACAATGAGTAAGAATCTTGAAAAGACCTACAATCCGAAAGAGATTGAAGCGAAACTTTATGAAAAATGGTGTGAAGAAAAGTATTTTCACGCTGAAGTTGACAGAAGTAAGAAACCATTTACAACGGTAATGCCGCCACCGAATATCACCGGTAAGCTGCATATGGGACATGCTCTTGACAACACACTTCAGGACATCCTGATCCGTTACAAGAGAATGCAGGGATATAATGCACTGTGGATCCCGGGAACAGACCACGCTGCAATTTCAACAGAAGTAAAGGTTACAAACCAGTTAAAGGCAGAGGGAATTGATAAGAAAGAACTCGGAAGAGAAGGATTCCTTAAGAGAACCTGGCAGTGGAAAGAAGAGTACGCAGGAACCATCGAAGGTCAGCTGAAAAAGCTTGGTGTATCCTGTGACTGGGACAGAGAACGTTTCACCATGGATGAAGGATGCTCGAATGCGGTCAAAGAAGTATTCATTCGTCTTCACGAAAAAGGATTTATCTACAAAGGTTCCAGAATCATCAACTGGTGTCCGGTATGTAAGACTTCCCTTTCTGACGCAGAAGTTGAGCATGAGGAACAGGCAGGACATTTCTGGCACATCAAGTACCCGATCGTAGGAACAGAACGTTTCCTTGAGATCGCAACTACACGTCCGGAAACTCTGCTTGGAGATACAGCGATCGCCGTACACCCGGACGATGACAGGTACAAAGATATCGTAGGAAAGAATGTCATCCTTCCGTTAGTTGGAAGAGAAATCCCGATCGTGGCAGACGCTTACGTTGATAAAGAATTCGGAACAGGTGCGGTTAAGATCACACCGGCACATGACCCGAATGACTTTGAAGTAGGAAAGAGACATAATCTTCCGGAAATCAACATCCTGAATGATGATGCTACCATCGTAGAAGGATACGGAAGATATTCCGGAATGGATCGCTACGAAGCAAGAAAAGCAATCGTAGAAGATCTGGAAAAAGAAGGATACCTTGTAAGTATCGAAGAACATGTACACAACGTTGGAACACATGACAGATGTAAGACAACCGTTGAACCGATGATCAAACCACAGTGGTTTGTTAAGATGGATGAGCTTGCCAAACCGGCGATCAATGCGATCAAGACCGGCGAATTAAAATTCGTACCGGAACGTTTTGGTAAGATCTACCTGAACTGGCTGGAAAATATCCGTGACTGGTGTATTTCACGTCAGATCTGGTGGGGACACAGAATTCCGGCCTACTATTGTGATGAATGTGGAGAAGTGGTTGTTGCACGTGAGATGCCGGAAAAATGCCCGCATTGCGGATGCACACATCTGACACAGGATGAAGATACACTGGATACCTGGTTCAGTTCAGCACTGTGGCCGTTCTCAACACTTGGATGGCCGGAAGAGACAGAGGACTTCAAGTATTTCTATCCGACAGATGTACTGGTAACCGGTTATGATATTATTTTCTTCTGGGTAATCCGTATGGTATTCTCCGGATATGCACATACTGGAAAAGCACCGTTCCATACTGTTCTGATCCATGGACTGGTAAGGGATTCCCAGGGACGTAAGATGAGTAAATCTCTTGGAAATGGTATCGATCCACTGGAGGTCATTGATGAGTACGGTGCAGATGCACTCCGTCTGACTCTGATCACAGGAAACGCACCCGGAAATGATATGCGTTTCTACAACGAGCGTGTAGAATCCAGCCGTAACTTTGCCAATAAAGTATGGAATGCATCCAGATTTATCATGATGAACATGGAAGATAAGGTAATTTCCAAACCGGATGAGGCAGACTTTGAAGTAACCGATAAATGGATTTTATCCAAGGTAAATACACTTGCAAAAGATGTAACTGAGAACATGGATAAATTTGAACTGGGTATTGCAGTACAGAAAGTATATGACTTTATCTGGGATGAATTCTGTGACTGGTACATCGAGCTTGTAAAATACAGGATCTACCATTCTGATGAAAATTATAAGAGCGCCAATGCAGCACTTTGGACACTGAAGACGGTTCTTGGTAATGCACTGAAGATGTTACATCCATTTATGCCGTTTGTAACAGAAGAAATCTACAGCGCACTGGTACCGGAGGAAAAATCTCTGATGATGTCAGACTGGCCGCAGTTTAGCGAAGACTGGTGCTATGCAGACGCTGAAAATATAACAGATCATATGAAAGAAGTTATCCGTGGTGTCAGAAATGCGCGGGCAGAAATGAATGTACCGCCGAGCCGTAAAGCAAAGGTTTATGTAGTATGCGAAGATGAGAAGCTCTGTGAAGGATTCGAAGAGCTGACAACATGCGCATGCCCGCTTATGAGTGCTTCTGAACTTGCTGTCCAGGCTGATAAGGCAGGTATTGCGGATGATGCCGTATCGATCGTAGTACCGGATGCTTCTGTATATGTACCACTGGAAGAGCTGATTGACTTCGAACAGGAAATCGAGCGTCTGACAAAAGAAGAAGAAAAGCTTACAAAAGAAATCAACCGTGCAAAGGGAATGCTTTCAAATGAAAAATTCGTCAGCAAAGCACCACAGGCAAAGGTTGATGAAGAAAAAGCAAAGCTTGAAAAGTATACACAGATGATGGAACAGGTGAAAGAACGTCTGGAGGCTTTAAAGGCAGGAAGATAATCACTGCAGGAAAGTACTAAGGCATATTCTTTTTTAGCCGGATATACCGTCAGGCGTAGCATAAACTGCGCCTGACGGTACAGAAACACGTAAGGGGTTAAAAGACGATGAAGGAAATTCATTTTAAAAAGATTCAGTGGAAAAAACCGGATCTGAAAGGAAAATGGCAGAAGCTGAAGAATATGAAGCCAGGAGATATAAAGGCGCATTTAAAAAAGCAGCATGAGCGAAGACAGCAGATTCTTGAAAAGCGGCGAAACAGCAAATTCGCAAAAAAGATGGCACCGTACTATAAGATAATGAACCGGTTCTCTTTGCCGCTTCAGGCACTGTGGGCTTGTATCATTAACTTTATCATTGAAGCACTGTCCAGACATTCTGCAATTGCAGCTTGGCAGTATATGACAGGAACACCGCTGGTATTTTTGTACAATGCCGGAATGATTTTCGTTACACTTTTAATCGCTTATCTGGTGCGGCGCCGGGTGTTTACACGACTGATCATCAGTGCATTGTGGCTCTTTCTGGGTGTTGTCAACGGAGTGATGCTGGCAAAGCGTGTTACGCCGTTTAATGCACAGGATCTAAAGACATTTACAGAAGGACTGTCACTGTTTACAAACTATTTCTCGGTGGCAGAGCTTGTGATGATGGGAATTGGTGTTCCGGCACTGCTCATCTGGCTGGTTGCCATGTGGAGACGTGCCGGACAGTATGAAGGAAAGATGCACAGGATCCCGATGCTGATTATTGTTGTTGCAGCGTTTTTTGGATATTCTGTACTGACAAATGTTGCTGTAGATAAGAGGATTATTTCTACTTACTTTGGAAATATCGCATTTGCTTATCAGGATTACGGACTTCCGTATTGTTTCTCGGCCAGCCTTTTTAATACAGGTATTTCAGAACCGAATGATTATAACAAAGACACGATCGAGAAGATCACGGATAATAGAGAGATGACAGAGAGCACATCCGACAATGGTGTGAGACCGAATGTCTTGTTTGTACAGCTGGAATCTTTCTTTGATCCTATTGAATATGAGGATCTGCAGATGTCAGAGGATCCGATTCCGAATCTGCGTAAGATGTTTGAAAATTATTCTTCCGGATATTTTAAGGTTCCTTCGGTAGGAGCCGGAACAGCCAATACAGAATTTGAAGTGCTGACAGGTATGAACCTGCGTTATTTCGGACCGGGCGAGTATCCTTATAAGACAAAGCTTAAGAATCAGGTATGTGAAAGTGCAGCAACTGCATTTTCTGCATTCGGTTACGGAACCCATGCGATTCACAACAACGGTGGTAATTTCTACAGCCGTGCGAAGGTATTTAACAATATTGGTTTTGACAGCTTTACAAGTAAAGAGTTTATGAATATTCTCCAGACAACAGAGAACGGATGGTCGAAGGATGATATTCTTCTGACGCACATCAAAGACGCTCTGGACTCTACCGAGCAGGAGGATTTTGTATTTACAGTCAGTGTACAGGGACATGGAAATTATCCGACAGAAAAGGTGATTGAGAACCCGAAGATCACCGTAACAGGAGCACCGACAGAAGAGAAGAACAATGCCTGGGAATACTATGTGAACCAGGTATATGAGATGGATCAGTTTGCCGGTAATCTGGTAAAAATGATGGAAGAACGCGGTGAGCCGACTGTGGTCGTATTCTATGGTGACCATCTGCCGACAATGGGGCTGGAAGCAAAGGATATGAAGAGCCGTTATCTGTACAATACAAATTATGTGATCTGGGACAATCTTGGACTTCAGAAAGAGGACCGGAACATTCCGTCCTACCAGATCATGGCGGATGTGATGGACCGCCTGGGATTACATTCCGGTACGGTATTCAACTATCACCAGCAGAGACGCCAGACAAAGGATTATCTGAAGGATCTGGAGTTGTTACAGTATGATATTCTGTATGGAGACCAGTATGTATACAATGGTAAGCCGCCGATCACAGAAGGCCATATGCAGATGGGGATCAAGGAGGTTACGCTCACGGATCTTGTAGAAAATCTGGATGAGACCTATAGCCTCTACGGAACAAACTTTACTAAATGGAGCAAGGTTTACATCAATGATGAAAAGCAGGAATCTACTTTCCTCAATAATACAAGAATCGAACTTCCGGACAGTAAGCTGAAGGATGGAGACATCATTACGGTCAGCCAGGTCGGATCAAGCAATACCATTTTCAGGACTTCAAGTGAATATATTTACATGGATGGAAAAATCCTGGAATATACAGATGAAGTAAAAGAACAGCTAAAGAAAGAAAAAGAACAGAAGAATTCTGTAAAGACGGACGGCGATCAGCAGAAGACAGAAAATGTCGGACAGTCCGGAGAACAGCAGGATCAGAATAGTAAAGAAGAAAAGAGCGGGCAGCAGTAGAGTTCCGCTTAAGAAAGACGGGAAAGATTGTGAAGTATGAAGAAGTAGTCCGATATATAGAGGACATACCAAAATTTACAAAGAAGCATACGCTTTTGCATACCCGTGAATTTATGAGAAGATTGGGGAATCCCTGCCAGGGAAGAAAGGTTCTTCATGTGGCAGGGACGAACGGAAAGGGAAGCGTCTGCGCATATATGCAGGCGATTCTTCTTTTTGAGGGAAAGCGTGTCGGATTTTTTACATCACCACATCTGGTGAAGCTCAACGAGCGGATCCGGATCAATGGAAAAGATATTGACGATGATACCTTCTGCCGGATTTTTGCAAAGGTGCGGCAGGTGGCAGAAGAACTGGAAAAGGAAGGGCTGGAACATCCTTCTTATTTTGAATTCCTGTATGGAATGGGTATGCTTGCATTTGAAGAGAATGATGCAGAGTATATTGTACTGGAGACAGGACTTGGCGGAAGGCTGGATGCGACTAATTCCTTCGAGCATCCGTTCCTGAGCGTGATCACATCGATCGGACTGGATCACACAGAGATCCTTGGAGATACGATTGAAAAGATTGCGGGAGAAAAAGCCGGAATCATCAAAAAAGGCGTACCGGTATTTTTTGACGGCTCTGATGAAAGAAGTAGTCGGGTTATAGAAGAAACTGCCGAAAATGTAGAAGCACCGTGGTATAAAATGGAAAAAGATGCGTTGAAAATTCAAGAAATTACAGACAAACATATTGCTTTTTCTATTTTGGATGAGTATGATAATAATACCGTATGGCAGGTGGCCAGCACCGGAATCTATCAGGTGATGAACGCAGCACTTGCAATCCGGGCGATGAGATATACATTTGGCGACAAGGCAGAAATCTGCAAATGGCAGAAGGTGGTTGCATCTGTTAAATGGCAGGGAAGAATGGAAGAGGTTCTTCCCGGAGTTATCTTTGACGGTGCGCATAATCTTGCGGCAATCCGTGAATTTACAAAGAGTATCCGGCTGCAAAGAGAGGCGGAAGGGGAAATCCATCCACTGGTAATCCTTTTTTCAGCCGTTGCAGATAAGGATTACAGTCATATGATCGAGCTTTTATGCAGAGAATCGAAAGCAGATGCTTATGTCATTGCCAAAGTAGACAATAAAAGGGGAGCGCAGGCAGATACACTTGCCGCGTTGTTCCGGAAGTATACAGACAGACCGGTCTATCGGGAGGACACGCTTGCTGATGCATTTACACGTGCACTGAATGAAAAGGGCAGCGAAGGGAAACTTTACTGTCTGGGGTCGCTCTATCTGGTAGGGGAGTTAAAAGAACTGATAGGAGGACAAGATGCTTAATTTTGAAGAAGAACTTAAGAAGTTCAAACCAAGTCTGGAAGTAGAAGATATCGAGAATGCAGTATATCAGGAGGATCTGTCTGATATGACAGATATCTTAAGAGAGATGATGGATCAGAAAAAATAGGGGAGATTTTGATGGACTATAAGCAGAAACTCGAGTACCAGTCGAACTACTGGTACAATGATGGACTGAAGAAAGCGCAGATCCGGGATCTGTCCGGGGCAATTGTGTCGTTAAAAAGAAGTTTGCAGTTTAACAGAGAAAATATCACAGCGAGGAATCTTCTCGGACTTGTCTATTATGGACGCGGAGAAGTAGCGGAGGCTCTTGTAGAGTGGATCATCAGTAAAAACTTCAGGGTTTCCGAGAATATTGCCAGCTACTATATCAGTAAGGTCCAGGATAATCCAAGTGAGCTGGAGAAGGTGAATCAGGCAGTTCACAAATACAACCAGTGTCTTGGATACTGCAGACAGAATGGAGAAGATCTTGCGATCATCCAGCTGAAAAAGGTGGTTGTGGCACATCCGTCATTCCTGAAGGCATATCAGCTTCTGGCACTGCTTTATATGCATTCCGGACAGTATTCCAAAGCAAGACAGAGCCTGAAGACGGCACTCAAGCTGGATGTGACGAATGATATTACGCTACGGTATATGCATGAGATGAACCGTCAGCGGAACCGGCAGGTTGCACATATTAAAGAGGAAAAGCATGGCAGACAGTCGGTTGTCACATACAATCTGGGAAATGAGACGATCATTCAGCCTGCAGCAACACTGCGAGACAATGCGGCAGTGATGACCGTTGTCAATATTCTGATCGGTATGGTGGTTGGAGCGGCAGTGGTGTGGTTTCTGATCGCTCCGGCGGTAAACCAGACAAAGTCGTCTACAAAAAACCGGAATGTCATTGCACTAAGCGAGCAGATCGCTTCACAGAAGACGCAGATCCAGACGCTTAAGGATGAACTGGAAGGATACCGTAACAGCAGTGATGAGGTAGAATCGGCAAAGCAGACCGCCGCATCCACACAGGACAGCTATGATGCTCTGATCAAGGTATATCAGCAGTATTATGGCGGAACAACGAGCAATGCGGATATGGCAGATACGCTGCTTGGACTGAACAGGGATTCACTGGGAGAAGAGGGACAGAAAATCTATGATTCAATTTCAGGTTCTTTGTTCCCGCGAGTATGTGTGAGTCTGTATTCGACCGCGCAGTATGAAGTGCAGAGTGGAAATTACGATGATGCCATTTCGGATCTTGAAAAGATCCAGAAGATGGATGACTCTTATAGTGACGGTGGTGTGTACAAGCTTCTTGGAGACGCGTATGCCGGCAAAGGTGATACGGACAATGCAAAGAGCAATTACGAAAAAGCCGCGACCGATTATCCGGGAACACAGGCAGCATATTCGGCACAGAGTGCACTGGATGCAATGGGATCAGATGGAACTTCGGAGAATACTTCCGGTGGAACAGGCACCCAGGGACAATAAAATAGAAAAAGCACAAAAGAGAAAGTAGCGAAAAATGGCGTTACTTTCTCTTTTTTGTTATAAATCCTGTACTTTAAGCTGTGGAGACAAATGATACAAAAAAGTGTGTTGACATTTAAGCTGTGCAACACGTTCTTTTGTATCATTTATCCATCAAGGTTATTGGCGTATTTGTATAAATAAAAAAGACAGAAAGGGGTTTAATCAAAAATGCAGTATCAGATCAAAGAAAATTGTCTTACGATTTTTCTTCCGGCGGAGGTGGATCATCACAATGCGGAGGAAATCAAACGGGAGGCGGATAAGGTGATCGAGGAGCAACATATCAAATATGTGATCTTTGATTTCGGAAGGACGAATTTTATGGACAGTTCCGGGATTGGAGTGATCATGGGACGGTATCGGCATATCTTTCTTCTTGGCGGGGAAGTATGGGCGATACATACAAGTGAACGGATGCGGCAGATTCTGAATATGTCCGGTGTGACGAAGATCATACAGATTTATGAGGAGGGAATGATGTAATGGAATATTTTAACGAGATGGAAGTAGTATTTGACAGCAGATCGGAGAATGAGGGATTTGCAAGGGTGGCAGTGGCTGCATTTATGACACAGATGGATCCGGTTCTGGAGGAAGTGGCAGACGTGAAGACAGCGGTTTCCGAGGCAGTGACGAACAGCATCATCCATGGATATGAGGGACGGACATCCGGAAAGATCACGGTCTGGTGCGGGATTGAAAAAGATAAGAAGACCATTCTGGTCACGGTGAAGGATCAGGGCGTCGGTATCGAAAACGTGGAGCAGGCGATGGAGCCGCTCTATACAACCAGGCCGGATATGGACCGGTCCGGGATGGGATTCGCATTTATGGAGGCATTTATGGATGAAGTACAGGTGGAATCTGTGCCTGGAAAAGGGACTATGGTTTGGATGAAGAAAACGACAGGAGGGGAAAAGAAGGAAGCTGTATGGACCACACAATCGCATTGATCAGACGGGCTCACGAAGGGGATGAAAATGCGAGGGCACAGCTTGTGGAGGAAAACACCGGTCTGATCTGGTGTGTTGTGAAACGGTTTTACGGACGGGGCACAGAGGCAGAGGATTTATTTCAGATCGGAAGCATCGGGCTTTTAAAAGCGATCGATAAGTTTGACCTGGGCTATGATGTGAAATTTTCTACCTATGCAGTTCCGATGATAACAGGAGAAATCAAGCGTTTCCTGCGTGATGACGGGATGCTGAAGGTCAGCCGTTCCTTAAAAGAGATTGCATATAAAGCATATCAGGCAAAGGAGGCACTCACGGAAAAGCTTGGCAGAGAACCGCTTCTGGAAGAAATTGCGGAAGAAACGGGTGTGGAAAAAGAGGAGCTTGTGATGGCGATGGAGGCAGCAGGAGAAGTGGAATCGCTTCACAGACCGGTCGGAATGAAAGATGGAAATGAAGTGATGCTGCTGGAAAAGATTGCAGATACAGGCGGTGCAGAAGAAAAGATCCTGGATCATCTTCTGCTTACAGAGCTGATAAAAGAATTAAAAAAAGACGAGAGAAAACTTCTGTATCTGCGCTATTTTGCAGATAAGACGCAGACAGAAATCGGCGAAGAGCTTGGGATTTCCCAGGTGCAGGTATCGCGGATGGAGAAAAAGATCCTGAAAACCATGCGGGAACACGCAAAAGAATAAAAGGATGTATGTTTTCCGGAAAAACAGGGATACTATTTCCTATCTGAAACAGATCACAAAGGAGGCGGATGTGATTGGAAAGAAGAAAAAAATATATCTGGGGCTGTGTTCTTTGTGCCCTGCTGACAGCAGTTCTGATCGGAGTGGTCTACTATTACAATGACGTCCGGGGGACAGACCAGGTAAATGAAGGAACGCTGATCTGGCAGCCGGTACCGGTAAAGGAAAGGACGGATACAGATGTCTTCGGGAAATGAAATACTTTATATCAAAGGGGAAAAGAATACAGAGGTGAAAGAACCAAATGTGACACTGGGAGATATCCTGACAATGGAATGCAGCAATTCTTCCATCATGAACAGGATTAAACCACTGCGGATCCTGAAAATCCCGGAAAAAGGACAGCACAGGTATGTGGTGTCTGTCCTGAAAATCATAGAATGTATCCACCGGGAAATTCCCGGGTTACAGATCCGGAATGAAGGGGAAAGTGATCTGATCGTTACCTATGAAGGGGAGAAAAAACGAAATGCTATCTGGCAGGGAATAAAAGTGGTTGTAGTTGCAGGAATCACATTTATCGGAGCAGCATTTTCCATTATGGCATTTAACAATGATGTGTCGGTGACAAAGATGTTTTCCCGTATTTATCTGCTTCTTACCGGAGAAGAGTCGAATGGATTTACCCTGCTAGAGCTGACTTACTGCATCGGGCTGATCGTCGGGATCCTGATTTTCTTCAATCATTTTGGAAGAAAGAAATTTACAGCAGATCCGACTCCGATGGAAGTGGAAATGCGTTTGTATGAAAATGATATTCAGGAAACTCTGATCGAAGCTTATGCGAGAAAGGAAAAAGAAGTCGATGTGGATTAGGCAGATTCTGGTGGCGGTGGTTGGTCTTGCATCCGGATTTGCAGTCGCGGCAGGACTGTTTTCCTTTATTATCGGACTTGGCGTGGTGTCAGATTTTGCAGACCGGACACATACCGGGAAGCATGTCATGCTGTATGAAAACTGCATTATGGCAGGTGGAATCCTTGGAAATATTTTCTGGGTATACGGGCTCACGATGCCCGGCGGCAAATGGATCGTTCCGGTGTTTGGGCTTTTTTCCGGAATTTTTGTCGGATGCTGGTCAATGGCACTTGCGGAAATCCTGAATATTTTTCCGATCTTTATCCGGAGGATCAAAATCCTGAAATGTGTGCCGTGGCTGATCTTTGGGATGGCGCTTGGGAAAAGCCTGGGAGCACTTCTGTTTTTCTATAAAAGATGGTAACTGGAGGAGAAAATGAAGCAACAAGAGAAAGAAAAAGAGTATGAAGCATATGTAAAAGAGAAAACGCCGGTCAGGAAACCTGGACCTGCGATGGCAAAAGCATTCGTGACCGGTGGGATTATCTGTACGATCGGACAGGCGATCTTAAATGCGTGCGAAAAGGCAGGAATGTCAAAGGATATTTCTGCAAGCTGGTGTTCACTGATCCTGATCTTGGCAAGTGTGGTGCTGACCGGATTTGGAATCTATCCGAAGATCGCGAACTGGGGAGGAGCAGGAGCATTGGTCCCTATCACCGGATTTGCCAATTCCGTTGCGGCACCGGCAATTGAATACAAAAAAGAGGGACAGGTTTTCGGAATTGGCTGCAAGATATTTACGATTGCAGGGCCAGTGATCCTGTACGGAGTTTTCACCAGCTGGGTTCTGGGACTGCTCTACTGGATTGGAACGCTGATCGGAATTGTGTAAGGAGGGATGGATATGAATGCGATAAAAGGTACGCAGAGTATTGCATTTTCGGAAAGTCCGTATCTGGTAAGCGCCGGATCGGTTGCCGGAAAAAAAGAAGGAGAAGGGCCGCTTGGAAAATACTTTGATATTGCATCGGAGGATGACCTTTTCGGCGAAAAAACCTGGGAGCTTGCAGAGGGAACAATGCAGAAGCTTGCGTGTATGCTGGCATTGAAAAATGCGGGAGTACAGCCGGAGGAGGTACGCTATCTCTTTGGCGGTGATCTTTTAAGGCAGGGAATTGCAACATCGATGGGGGCGGAAGAACTTCAGATCCCGGTGTTTGGCCTTTTCGGTGCCTGCTCCACATCAGGAGAGGCACTTGCCCTTGCTGCAATGACTGTGGCGGCAGGTTATGGAGATCTGGTGCTTGCTGCAACATCGAGCCATTTTGGAAGTGCAGAAAAAGAATTCCGTTTTCCACTTGGCTATGCGAATCAGAGACCACTTTCCTCGACCTGGACAGTGACAGGAAGCGGAGCCTTTCTGGTAGGAAAAAAGAAAAGCCGGGTGCGGATCAGTGGGGTGACGATTGGAAAAATTGTGGATTATGGACTGAAGGATTCACAGAATATGGGAGCGTGTATGGCACCGGCAGCGTGTGATACGATCCTGCAGAATCTTATGGATTTTGGAAGGGATGAAAAGGATTATGACCGAATCATTACCGGAGACCTGGGCTATGTGGGACAATCGATTTTATTTGACCTGCTTCGGAAAAAAGGGCTGGATATCAAAGAAAATCATATGGACTGCGGAATGACGATCTTCGATCAGCAGACACAGCATACCAATTCCGGTGGAAGCGGCTGCGGCTGCGCGGCGATCACTCTTGCAGCATATATTATGCCACAGCTGATATCGGGGGAGTGGAAAAGAATCCTTTTTGTACCAACGGGGGCGCTGATGTCGACGGTCAGCTTCAATGAAGGAGAAAGCGTTCCGGGAATTGCACATGGAATTGTGCTGGAACATTGTTAAAGGAGGAAAGAAAATGGACTATATCAATGCATTCTGGGTAGGAGGACTCATCTGTGCACTGGCGCAGATCCTGCTTGACCGGACGAAAATGATGCCGGGAAGAGTCATGGTAAGCCTGGTGGTGCTTGGCTGCATTCTTGGTTTTGTACAGATATTCAAACCACTTCAGGAGTATGCCGGGGCAGGCGTGAGCGTGCCACTGCTCGGTTTTGGAAATACTTTATGGAACGGAGTAAAAGAGGCAGTCGACAAGGAAGGATTTATCGGGATTTTTCTGGGAGGATTCAAGGCAGGTGCGGCAGGAATCAGCGGCGCATTGATCTTTGGGTACATTGCATCATGGATATTTGAACCAAAAATGAAAGAATAATGAGAAAAAATTTCGGCAGAACTACGGAAGAAAATTTATTGTAGACACGAAGAAATGATGTTAAGATGAGATTATGGCTGTGTAAACAGCCTGTAAATCAGAATCAGAGTGAAAAAGAAAAAGTTACATAAGAGGAGATAACACGACTATGAATTACACAAGTATTATCATTCCATTTGTCGGTGGTCTTGGTATGTTCATTTATGGAATGCAGATCATGGCACAGGGACTGGAAAATGCTGCCGGTAACCGGATGAAGTCATTGCTCGAAGCACTTACAAAGAATAAGTTCTTCGGTGTGCTTCTCGGTGCATTCATTACCGCAGTGATCCAGAGCTCATCTGCGACGACCGTCATGGTAGTCGGTTTTGTAAATGCCGGGATCATGAACCTTCAGCAGGCGATGGGGGTTATCATGGGTGCGAACATCGGTACAACGGTTACCGGATGGCTGGTATCCAGTGTGGAATGGGCCAAATTTTTAAGTCCGTCCAATCTGGCACCGGTTGCGATCATGATCGGTGTGATCATTATGCTGACCGGAAAGCGGCGTTCGACAAAAGATATCGCAAGTATTGTGGTTGGTTTCGGACTTTTATTTGTTGGGATTTCATCCATGTCTTCAGCGGTGGAACCACTGAAAGATAATGAAGCATTCTGCAATATTTTCGTATCACTGGGACACAATCCGTTGCTTGGAATTGTGGCGGGTGCAGCAGTTACGGCGATCATCCAGAGTTCATCTGCATCGGTCGGAATCCTGCAGAGCCTTGCAGCAGCAGGTCTTGTACCGTTTGGCGCAGCGATCTATATTATCATGGGACAGAATATCGGTACCTGTGTAACTGCAATCCTGTCCAGTGTGGGTGCAAAGAAAAATGCGAAAACCGCAGCACTGATGCATCTGATCTTTAATATCATCGGAACGATCATTTTCAGTATTATTGCGATCGCATATCTGAGTATTGTGAATCCGGCATGGGCACACGGCAATATTACACAGACACAGATCAGTATGGTGCATACGGTATTCAACATTGTGACAACCGTTCTGCTGTTCCCGGTTTCTGACTGGATCATCAAGCTTGCCAAGAAGATCGGACATGTGGAAGAAGAGGTACAGGATGAAAGTACAGTCCTTCTGGATGACCGTATGCTGGAGACCCCTGGTATTGCGATTCAGTCAACCGTTTCCGAGCTTGTCCGAATGGGACATGTGGTTGCGGATTCCCTGGAGGTTGCAAGAAAGGTTATGTTCGAACGAAAAGAAGAACAGATTGCGTTCCTGAAGGAAGAAGAAAGCAAGGTAGACCGGTTAAGTGCCGGTATCACATCCTATGCGATCAAGCTGTCGACTCTGCAGATCAATGAACGTGAGCATGAAGAGGTGGCGCATATGCTCCAGATCGTGTCGGATATGGAACGTATCAGTGATTACTGTGAAAACATTTCTGAGTTCGCGGAATCACTGCTGGAAAAGCAGGTGGATTTCTCTGAGGTTGGAGTGGAACATCTGAACAAGATGCTGGATGTCTGCATTGCAAGTTATCTGTATGCGTTGGAAGCCTTTGAGTCCAATGACCGCGAAAGTGCGTTAAAGACCATCGAGAAAGAAACAGAGGCAGACGGGCTGGAGATTTCCCTCCGTGCAAAGCATATCAAGCGTCTTACCAACCAGCAGTGTAACACAGAAGCCGGAGTGGTATTCCTTGATTCCCTGGTATGCCTGGAAAGAATTTCCGACCATGCCAGAAATATTGCGGAAGAAGTGCTGGCAGAATAGAAGATAAGAAAATGCAAAAGTGCATGTGGCCTGACGGCTACATGCGCTTTTTTCGAATCGTTAAGAAAATGGGAGTAATGCTGTATTAACTTGTTGTTTTTCTACGAATAAGTACAGGGGTAATTTGCTTATGAATGGGTTCGGCAAGTGGTACAGGTTTTCGTTTTTTACGTTCTTCCATTTGCTGTACAAGCAGTTCCATGGAGGTTTGGGCAATCAGATCGATTTGCTGTCCAACGGTTGTGATTGGAAGGATAGCTTCACTTGCAATTGGAGAATTGTCAAACCCTACTAATTCGTATGTGTCAGGGAAATAACCATATTTTTGAAAAACAAGATTAAGAAACATATTGGCATAGGTATCATTCGCAAGAAAGATACCTTTCTTTTTATCAGCATATTTTTCGTCGATGTCTGTAAAAATACGATGCATTTGTGCAAAAATATCCTGATAAGAATTTCCGGTTACATTCAGATTCAGTTCATAAGGAACGTTATGTTCCTGACAGGTTTCTTTAAATGCGAGAATTCGTTTATATGCCGGTACAAAATCGGGAACATTGACATTGATATGAACCAGGATATCACATTTATCGCGGATCAGGAGATTTGTTGCCTGTAGTGCACCCATATAGTTGTCGGTTGTTACGCTACAGATATACTTAGCTTCTCTTTCGATGGCAATGACTGGTATCTGATAAGATGCCAGCTTCTCAGAAGAAAGCGTATGACTCAATACAATAAGTCCCTCAATCTGATATGCCATAAGTTCATCAATATATTGTTCTTCTTCTTCCGGACCACGATCGCTGACAAAAACAAGAAACTTATAATGATAGTCTGAATAACTGGAAAGTAATTGCGTAAGCATCTCAGAATAATAGTGCAGATAGAGATTGGGTACAATAATACCGATAAATTCACTTTTTCCATTTGCTAAAACTTTTGCCAGCTTATTCTTTTTATATCCCAAAGCATCAAGTGCCTGTGATATTTTTTCCTGATTCTCAAGTGTCAGAGAATCAGGATGATTAAAATATCTGGAAATTGTTGTTTTTGAAAAATTGGTATATTCAGCAATGTCAGCAAATGTAACTTGTTTCTTGGCCATAAGATCAATAGACTCCTTTTAAAATTCTTATTCATAGTATAGCAACTAAAGGTCGAAAAGGCAACCATAAAATAACCAGTTATGTAACCGGTAACTTTTCTGAATAAAAGCGTTGACAGAGAGACTGTTATATGGTACTATTCAGTTATAAAGTAACCGGTTACTTTACCGGTTATACAGTGAGAAGGACAAAGGGAATGGAGGAATAGTTGCATGAAAAGGATGCAGAAACAAACCAGGGCAATGGGAAAACGAACGATGGCAAGTAAGCTGACTTATGTAAAGAAAAACTGGCAGTTATATGTGTTTTTCCTGATGCCGGCACTTATATTAACTATTATATTCAGGTATCTTCCAATGGGGGGACTGCTGATTGCGTTTGAAGATTATAACGTTATCAAGGGCGTATTTGGAAGTACATGGGTAGGACTTGAGTATTTTAAGCGGTTTTTATCTTCACCGGATTTTATGAATTACCTGCTTAATACATTGAAACTGAGCATTTATGGATTACTTTGGGGATTTCCGGTTCCGATTATCTTAGCTCTTTTACTTAACCAGATCCGCAAACAGGGGATCAAAAAGAAGATCCAGCTTTTGATCTATGCTCCGAATTTTGTGTCTGTTATTGTACTTTGTGGAATGGTCCGTATGTTTTTGTCACCGGTTGGACCTCTGAATAAGCTTTTGGGAATCAGCACGAACTGGATGACGATGCCTGCTGCATTTCGAACAATCTATATTGCAAGTGGAATCTGGCAGGGAGCCGGGTGGGCTTCGATCATGTATACAGCAGCACTATCGAATGCGAGCAAAGAGCTGGAAGAAGCAGCACGTATGGATGGAGCAAATCTGCTGCAGCAGATCTGGTATGTAGAACTTCCGGCGATCAAAGACATTATTGTGATCCAGTTTATCTTACAGGCAGGAAATATTATGAGTATTGGTTTTGAAAAAGCATATGCGCTGCAGACAGATATGAACTTACCGGCATCTGAAATATTATCGACTTATGTATACCGGATCGGACTATTAAATGGAGATTATGGATATTCGACAGCAGTTGGACTGTTCAACTCCGTAATCAATGTGATTTTACTTATTTTTGTAAACTGGGTAGTAAAGAAGCTGAACGATGGTGAAGGATTATAGGAGGAACGTGAAATGAATGGGACAAGAAAAATTAAATATTCACGAACAGATCGGATCATATTGGGAATTGCATATGTGTTTCTCGGTGTATTTGTTCTGTCAATTTTAATTCCACTGATCTATGTAGTTCTGGCATCCTTTATGGATCCGACCGTATTAAATAACCAGGGATTGAGTTTTCATATAAAAGACTGGACGTTAGATGCATATCGGCGTGTGCTGGAAAATGATATGATCTGGCGGGGGTTTTTGAATTCTTTTTTGTATTCAATTGCATTTACCGTGATTTCCGTCTTTGTAACTTTACTGGCAGCTTATCCAATGTCAAAAAAGGAATTTGTAGGAAGAAAATTTTTTAATGTAATCTTCCTGATCACAATGTTTTTTGGTGGTGGAATGATTCCGACTTTCATATTGATCAATCAGCTGCACATGGTAAATACGATTTGGGCAATTTTAATCCCTGGTGCATTTAATGTCTGGAATATGATTCTTGCAAGAACCTATTACCAGTCGATCCCACAGGAATTGCGCGAAGCATCGGCAATTGACGGAGCGACTGAAATCCAGCATTTTTTCAAGGTCATGCTTCCGGTATGCAAACCGATTATCGCAGTACTGGCACTGTGGTCATTCGTTGGAATGTGGAACAGCTATTTTGATGCGATGATATATTTAAATGATGCAAACCTGCAGCCACTGCAGTTGGTTCTCAGATCGATCCTCGTTCAGAATACACCTCAGCCGGGTATGATCGCAGATATCCAGAGTACAGCAGAGATGGCAAAAGTAGCAGAACAGCTGAAATATGCAACCATCGTTGTTTCAAGTTTACCATTGCTTGTAATGTATCCATTCTTCCAGAAATACTTCGATAAAGGAATTATGGTTGGTTCTGTGAAGGGATAGTCAGAAAGGAAATGTGCAGATATGTGGAAAAAAAGTAGAAAAAGAGTGTTGGCATTAGGGTTGACATTTTCGATCATAATTGGAATAACAGGATGTAAAAAAGAAGAACAGATGCAGGCGGAAACCAATCCGGATACGCCTGTTTCGGAGGTTCAGTTCCCTCTGAAAGAAAAAGCTGAATTGTCATTCATTACAAGTGCTCCGGCAACATCAACGCAGAATCCGAATGAGCGTATCATTTTTAAGAGACTTGAAAAAGAGACAAATGTACATATCGATTGGACTTGTTTTGTGGCGGATCAGTTCTCGGATAAGAAGAATCTTGCACTGGCGCAGTTCGGAAATCTTCCAGACGGACTGTTTAATGCAGGAATGAGTGATTATGATCTGCTTCGTTATGCAAAGCAGGGAATCATTATCCCACTTGAGAATTTAATCGATAAATATATGCCGAATCTGCAGGCCGTATTTGAAAAATATCCGGAGTACCGTACGATGTGTACCGCACCGGATGGTCACATTTATTCATTCCCGTGGATTGAGCAGCTTGGATCTGGAAAGGAAGCAATTCAGGCAATCGGAGATATTCCATATATCAATAAGAAATGGCTTGATTATCTGGGATTAGAAGTACCAACTACAACAGATGAACTGGAACAGGTACTGATCGCATTCCGTGACCATGCAGATGATCTGAAGAAAGAATTCCAGATTGATGGTGATGTGATTCCGATGTCATTTATTATCAATAATGGAGATCAGGATCCGGCAATCCTGATTAACGGGTTTGGGGAAGGATATGGAGACACAGGAGATCATTTTGCTGTAACGGATGATGGAGAGGTTATCTATACAACCGTTCAGGAGGGCTATAAAGAAGGCATTGAGTGGCTGCATAAACTGGTAACAGAGGATCTGGTGGATCCGGAAGCATTTACACAGGAATGGTCTACCTATGTGGCAAAAGGAAAAAATCACAGATATGGTCTCTGCTTTACCTGGGACATTGCCAATATTGACAATAATACGGATTATGTAATGCTTCCGGCACTGACAGGGCCGACCGGAGTGACAAACATTACGAGACAAAATAACAGTGAGACCAGTGGATTTGACCGAGGACGCTGTGTATTGACAACTAGCTGTAAAGATACAGCACTTGCAGCTGCCTGGATCGATCAGATGTATGCACCGCTGCAGTCACCGCAGAACAACTGGGGAAGCTATGGAGAGAAAGATTCCTTTAATATTTTTGAGATGTCTACGAATGAAAACGGAGAAGAGATGTTGAAACATCTTGATCTTGGAGACCAGTCACCGGTAGAAGTCCGTGAAGCACAGTCGGTTAATGGACCGCTTGCGGTATTGAACGAGTATTATGGCGTATATGTAACGCAGCCGGGGGATGCAAAATGGCGCCTGGATAATATGCATGAAACCTATCTGAAAGATATGAACAGCAAATATGTATATCCAAATGTATTCATGAGTATCGAAGATACCAATAAAGTGTCACAGTATGATACCGATATAAAAAAATATGCAGAGCAGAAGAAAGCCGACTGGATTTTAAATGGTGGAATCGAAAAGGAGTGGGATTCTTATCTTGATAAAATGGAAAAGTACGGACTTTCAGATTATTTGGCGATTAAGCAGAAATATTTCGACCAGTATCAGCAATCGCTTTCAGAAGAAAATAAGTAGCAGGAGAGAATACATGAGTGAGATATTAGAAAAAGCAAGAACTTATGAGATTGAAAAACAAGTGTATGAAAAGAAACCGACCAAACCTTTGTTTCATGTTACGGCACCAACCGGATGGATCAATGATCCGAATGGTTTTTCTGTATATAACGGGCGAATCCATTTATTTTATCAGTACAATCCATATCAGAGAGAGTGGGGGCCAATGCATTGGGGACATAGTGTGACGGAGGATATGGTTCACTGGGAGCAGCTTCCGGCAGCACTTGCACCGGATCAGGAATATGATAAAATAGGATGTTTTTCCGGAAGTGCGATCGAAGCAGAGGGAAGGCATGTACTTGTATATACAGGAGTGACCAGAGTAAAACAGGCAGATGGAAGTGAGCAGGAACGACAGAATCAGTGTATTGCATTTGGTGATGGAAAAGATTATGTGAAATGTGAAAAAAATCCGGTTGTGACAGGTGATATGCTGCCGGAAGGATGTAGTCGAATAGATTTTCGTGATCCGAAGATCTGGAAAGAAAAGGATACATATTATTTGATCGTTGGAAATAAAAATGACCATCAAGTTGGGCAGGTTGTGCTTTGTTCGAGCAAAAATCTGACGGACTGGAAATTTGAGACGATTTTGGCAGCAAATGGAAATGGCGAAATAGGAACGATGTGGGAATGCCCGGATTTCTTTGCTTTAAAAGACAGGCATGTGTTAATCTGTTCACCACAGGATATGAGAGCAAAAAAATATGAATTTCACAATGGACATAATTCGGTGTATTTTTTGGGTGACTATGATGTAGATAGATGTGAATTTATCAAAGAAGAGCCACATACACTTGATCATGGTATGGACTTCTATGCTCCACAGACAACAGAACTTCCGGATGGCAGACGGATCATGATCGCATGGATGAAATCATGGGATGCCTGCGTAATACCAAATTCGCAGGACTGGCAGGGAATGATGACATTTCCAAGAGAACTGGAACTGAAAGAGAGCCGTATCTGGCAGAATCCAGTGAGAGAACTGGAAAAATATCATCGGAATCCATGCCATTATGATCATATAGAAATCGAGGGCGAGACGGTGCTTGCAGGAGTAGAAGGACGCACAATCGATTTTACAGTGACACTGGAAGAAGGAGAAAATACAATCTTTTCTATAAAACTGGCAGCAGATGGCGAGTATGAAACAAGTTACACCTATAATAAAGAAACCAGACTTTTGGAAATTGATCGTACATACTGCGGTGTTACAAAAGATGTGGTATGTGTACGAAAATTCAGAATTGAGGATCCGTCAGGGCTTAAGAAGATGCGTTTTATCCTGGATTATCATTCAATCGAACTTTTTATCAATGATGGACAGCAGACGGCGACCACTGCAATCTGCACGCCGCTGAATGTGAAAGATATTTATTTTTTCAGTGATAAGAAGATGATAATGAGTGTTGAAAAGTATGATATTATCATGTAAAAAGCAGGAGATTAAGAAATGGACGTAGTAGCTTTAGGGGAATTACTGATTGATTTTACAGAAAATGGTATCAGCAGCCAGGGTAACCCATTGTTTGAGGCAAATCCAGGAGGAGCACCATGCAATGTTCTGGCAATGTTAACGAGATTGGGACATAAAACGGCTTTTATTGGTAAGGTAGGAAATGATTTTTTTGGAAAGCAATTGGAAGATGCAATTACAGAAATTGGAATCAATGTGACTGGTCTGAGAAAAGATGATAAAGTACATACGACATTGGCATTGGTTCATACTTATCCGGATGGAGACAGAGATTTCTCTTTTTATCGAGATCCGGGAGCGGATATGATGCTGACAGAAGAGGAAATTCCAGAGGAATTAATTCTTGAAACACGGATTTTTCATTTTGGAACTCTGTCTATGACACATGAGAAGGTACGCAGAGCGACAAAAAAAGCAGTTGCAATTGCAAAACAGGCCGGTGCGATCATTTCATTTGATCCTAATATACGTGAGCCACTGTGGAATTCAATGGATGAGGCAAGAGAGCAGGTATTGTATGGTCTGGGACAGTGCCATATCCTGAAAATTTCAGATAATGAAATTCAGTGGCTGACTGGAAAAAATGACTATACAGAGGCTGTAAAAAGGATCCGGGAGAAATATGATATCCCGCTCATCCTGGTATCTATGGGAAAAGAAGGAAGTAGAGCTTATTATCAGGACAGGATGGTTGAAAAAGCACCTTTTATAAACGAAAATACAATAGAAACAACTGGTGCCGGAGATACATTTTGTGCATGTGTTTTGCATTACATATGTAAGCATGGACTAGAAAATCTGACTGAGAAAAATTTAAAGGAAATGCTGACTTATGCAAATGCTGCCGCATCAATTATCACAACACGTAAGGGAGCATTGCGGGTGATGCCACGACCGGAAGAAATTGAGACATTGATTGCAGGACATCACTAAATGTGGAGAGAAAGGGGCTGTGAAAAAGAAAGACCTTGAGTTTATAATGAACTCTAGGTCTTTCTTTTTTCGGACTATTCTTTTCACAGCTCCAACAGTAAATCGCAAAAATCAGTTCCGTTCTATCAAATCTTCCATGGTGCAGCCTAAAGCTTTTGCAAGCCTATACAAAGTATCGGCACTTGCTTTATTGATATTTTTGTTTCGTTGCTCATACATTTGAATGGATCGGAGACTGACTCCGGAGGATGCTGCCAGGGCAGTCTGTGTGTAACCGTATTTCATACGAATGTATTTCAAGTTTGTTTCAGGGAAACATTCTTTTATTTTTGAATCGGTAATATCAACAAATTTTGAGATATCTGCTTCATGGAGCGTATAATACATTTTTGCCAGATCCTCAAAAGAAAATACTTTAAAAATGCTGCTGTATTTTCTGCCGGAATACCATTGATAATATGCAACAGCCCATCCAATCCAATATTCTTTGGATCTTCCAAAATGCTCCTGAGGATCAAACTGGAGCTCTTGATTTTTGGTTTCTTTTATAATATCTCTGACAATTTCAAACAACTTTAAAGAAGTGTATACAGAAATCATATAGCAGAGAGTTCCCCTCTCTGCTATAATCATATCAGAAGATAAAAAGTACGAACCAAAATCTATCGGGGAGGTTATTCACATGCAGACAACTATTTTACAGGAAAGTAACTACAAAGAAGAAATGCAGACCATCGTAGAACCGTATCTTGCATCTATCGGAACGGAATTCTATCTGGAAAGACGTGCAGGGCAGAAGATCCACTGTATGCATTATGTTCCGGAGAACCCACATGCGGTTGTGATGTTGTCACATGGATTTGTTGAAAACGCGGAAAAATATGAGGAGATCGCCTATTATTTTGCAAAGGAAGGGTTTAGCGTATATCTTCCGGAGCACTGCGGACATGGCTTCAGCTACCGTCTGACAGAAGATGAATCCCTGGTGCATCTGGACAGCTTTGAGCGCTATGTAGAGGATTTTATCTTTGTAACCAAGAAGGCAAAAGAGGACAATCCGGGGATGAAGATTTATCTGTACGGACATTCTATGGGAGGCGGAATTGCGGCAGCAGTTGCAGCAAGAGCGCCGGAAATATTTGAGAAGGTAATTCTGTCGTCACCGATGATCCGCCCACTGACCGGAGGGGTGCCGTGGCATGTGGCAAAGGCGATCGCAAAGACATCCTGCAAGGTTGGTAGAGACGCAAAATATGTAGTCGGTCAGAAGCCATACACGGAAGCTGGGAAATTCGAGGAAAGCTGCTCGCTTTCCCGTCCGAGATTTGAGTATTATGAGGAAAAGAGGACAAAAGAATCCCATTATCATCTGAATGCGCCGTCTTATGGATGGCTTGGAAATGCAATGCGTCTGAACCGGTATCTGGAAAAGACCGGATGGAAAAAGATCGAAGCACCTGTCATGCTCTTTTCGGCAGGCAAGGATAATCTGGTGTCGAATGCAGCGCAGGAACGTTTTGTGCGAAAATTAAACAAGAAGAGACCGGGAAGCGCTGAGCTTGTAAAGTTTCCAGAGTCCAAACATGAGATATTCAATGCGGAAAATGACATTGCAGAAGAGTATTGGGAAAAAGTGTTTTCTTTTTTTGAATAATTATTAAAAAGATTATAAAAGTGGTAAATTATACAGTTTTTTATTGATAAATATGAAGAATGTGGTAAGATGAAAACTGCAGAAAGAAGGGTGAAAAAATGGGATTTTTTGATAATCTGAAAAGCAGCCTGACAGAAACCGGTCAGGATTTATCACAGAAGGCAAAGGATACGACAGAGATTTTCCGCCTGACAAATTTAAATAAGACGAAAGAAAAAGAAATTGAAAAAGTCATTTATCAGATAGGCAGTACATATTATGCCAATTACCGGGACGAATGCGTGGAAAAGATGCCGGAGCTTGCCGCACAGATCAAATCCCTGCAGGATGAGATCGCGGCCAACAAAGAGATGATTGAAAAATTATCGACAGAAGAGATCTGTCCGCAGTGTGGAAAGAAAGTGAACCCTGGAAGTAAATTCTGTATTTACTGTGGAGCGGCACTGGAAGCACCGACAGAACAACCGGAGGAAAAGGCAGACGTGAAAGTGTGCAAAGCCTGTGGAAAGCCACTGGAAGAGGGGGCTGTATTCTGTACAAACTGTGGAGCAAAAATAGAAGACGATAAGACAACTGAGGAAAACTAGAAGGCAAAGCATCGAGTGATGAAACGCAGGTCAGAATGTGAAAAAATAAAAGAGTATATGCAAAAAGCCGGATAGGAGTTATTCTATCCGGTCTTTTATGTATATGACGAGCCAGTCACAGATTTGTGCTTACACAGGAACGACCGGTTGATGCGTTGGAGGACAGGAAACATGTATTGCACCAGATGTGGGAAAGAAATCAGGATTGACCAGAAGTTCTGCGGGAACTGTGGAGCGAAGAATGTCAATTATCAAGAAAAAAATGATCTGAAAGAGATGATAGAAAAAGCTGCCGCCGGAGAAGAGAACGCTTTGGAGAAAATTTACAATCTGACTTATGTGCAAGGGTTTGCGATTGCACTTCAGATGGTGAAAAATGAGCAGGATGCAATGGATGTAATGCAGGATGCCTACATTTCTGCATTCCGTAATCTGAAGCAGATTGAGGATCCAAAGCGGCTGAAGAGCTGGTTCAACTGTATCGTGGCAAACAAATGTAAAGACTGGCTGAAAAAGAAGAAGCCGCAGCTATTTTCTGATATACCGACAGGGGATGATGACCGGGAATTTGAAGATACAATTGCGGATGAAAATCTGACATTTTCACCGGAAGATTCCGTGGATTATGCAGAGACAAAGCGATTGATGAAAGAAATTCTGGACAGTCTGCCAGAAGATCAGAAGCTGTGTGTACTGATGTATTATTATGAGGAATTGTCGGTTGCAGACATTGCAGATGCACTTGGATGTTCGACCGGAACGGTAAAGAGCAGACTGAATTACGCCCGGAAGAAGATCAGAAATGATGTAGAAGAACTGGAAAGAAAAGGAACGAAATTATACAGCGTGGCGCCGCTTCCATTTATACTCTGGATGCTCAGAGAGGGCGAGCAGACGATATCGGTGCCTGGTTCATTTGGAAAAGAACTGGTAAGACAGGGTGCAGGCATTGTAAAAAGCGGAAGTGCACTCACAAGCGGAAATACCGGTTCGGGTAAAAGTGGAATCAGGAAGACAGATCCGGTAAAGAACGGGCAGGCAGTAGGCAGAAAGATCGTAAAGAGTGCGGCAGGAAAAGCGGCAGGGAAAATCATCGGTACAAAGGCTGTTGCCGGAGTTGTAGGAGCGGCAGTGATCGGAGGAGGTGCTGTCGCAGGGTATCATATCCACCAGGCAAAAGAGCAGAAAGTTACCAAAGAAGAATGGCAGGCGGCTTACAAAGACTGGGCTGGAAAGTGGAGTGATGACACAAGGTTTGAACTCTTTGACATGAATGGAGATGATGTACCCGAGATCGTGCGGGTTGGATCCTGCATGGCGGATGGTGCGACCGTAGCGACCTGTACACCGGATGGAATCCGGGAAGAAGAAATCTACAGAATCGGGATGTGGTATATTCCGGGCAGCAATGTACTGGACAACAATGACGGAAATATGGGTGTTTTTTATGACCGTGTTTTTGCAATCAAAGATGGGAAATGGGTACAGATCGGTGATGGCGAATATGGAATGGAAGATAATACGAATCCGGAGTATGATGAAAACGGAGACTATGTTTTCCGGTATAAATGGGATGGAAAAGAAGTCACAAAAAAGAAATATGAAAAGAAATTAAAGAAATTATTTGGAAACAGAAAGCCAGAAGCACTGGGCAATGAAGCTGTTTCATACCATGAGATCATCAACCAGATCAGTCATTATTAAAAAAATAAAAATTTTTTCTTTTTTTTAAAACCAAACCGGATTTTGACTCGTCTTAATAATATAAAGAGTTAAACGAGAAAGTATAATATACAGAAAGGATGTAAAAGAGATATGAGGTGCAAAAATTGTGGAACTGAGAATCCAGATGGTTCAAGATTCTGTGCAACATGTGGAAAACCACTGGAACAGGAAGAGCCTGCTAAAAATGTAGCAGAACAGAAAGACGAAGAGGCTGTTCAGAATGCAGAAGGGCAGAAAGAAGAGGCTGCTCAGAATGCAGAAGAGCAGAAAGAAGAGGCTGTCCAGAATACAGAAGAGACGGTAACAAGTACAACAGAACCAAAATCACTCACACATAAAAAATCAAGAGGCCTGAACAAGTTTCTGATCGGTCTGGCGTGTGCAGTTGTCGTTGTAGTGATCGCAGCAGGGCTTCTGATATCGCGTGCAAGAAGAACAATCGATCTGAACAAGTATGTCACCTTTGAAACAACAGGATATAACGGATATGGAAATGTATATCCGCAGATTGACTGGCAGAAGATCCAGAAAAAATATGATTCCAGACTGAAGTTTACAAAAGAATTTAAAGAACAGTTTGGTGACAGTGCCGATTCCGTATCTCCGGTAGCGGTACTGCAGTCCTATGTCAGTGTGGAAATGAATTCAGACAGCGATCTTTCCAACAAAGATAAAGTCAAATACAGCTGGAATGTCAATAAAGATTATGCAAAATATGTGAAATGCAACCTGAAATATAAAAATAAAACCTATAAAGTAAAAGGGCTGGAAGAGGTTAAGACATTTGATGCATTCAAAGACCTGGAGGTATCATTTAACGGAATAAGCCCGGGAGGAGCAGTTTCATTTGATTATACAGGATCTGATCTTACATCTGCCGATTTTCAGACAGATGCATCAAATGGAACATTGGCAAACGGAGATAAGATTAAAGTATATCTGGATAAATCTATGGCAGACAGCTATGCCGCCAATCTGGGAAAGCTGCCGGAAAAATGGGAAAAAGAATATACCGTAAAAGGACTGTGGTACTATGTCACATCAGCCAGTGACATCGATGATGATACAATGCAGCAAATGAAGGACCGGGCGGAACAGGAATACAATGATCATGTGGAGAGCAGCTGGGTAGATTCCGAATCTCTGGAGAGCCTTACTTATATGGGAGATTATCTGCTGGAGCCTGTTGTGGGCAATGGAAATGAACTGTATCTTATTTATCATGTAAAGGTACGGGATCAGTACAGTAATGATGATGGATCTTATGACAAGGTGAATGATGTTTACTGGTATATGCATTATGGAACAATTCTTACAGACGGGGAAGGAAATACAGATGTTGATCTGTCTGACTATGGAACACCTGGCAATTTCTTTAAGATCAAGACTGATGCGAAGACAGACGGTATTTCCAGCATGGTATGGAAATATTATGGATACCCGACACTGGATGATCTGTACGCAGATGTTGTGGGCGATAATGCCGATTACTCTTTGGTGGAGGATGCGGTAGACAATACAAAATAGAAGCCTTTGGCGGAAAAGAAGGTGGACTATGAAATGGGACGAATGGCTGAAAAAGATCATTAAAGAGATAACGTCAGATTATACGATTTCAGAAGAAACCTCAAAAAGCTTTTTTGAAGAGCTGATGCAATTGTTGAAATAATACAGGAACCGGGTAGAAATGCAAATTTTTATCCGGTTTTTTAGTTTGAGCCGGAAAAGTATGATATGATGAGGAAAAGTACGAGATTGATATCCGGAAGGAGAAAGGTGGAATAACAACAGATGGAATATTTAGTAGAATCAGCATTATTGACACATGGATTAAAATCGATATCAAATGAAACAATAAAAAAAGAATGGCAGGATCAGGGAAAAAAGATCACTTGGATTGATCATGGGGAAATCAGGATCGGGGATATCGATGAGTTCCTTGAATTCAGAAGCCGGGCATCCGCTTATCCAAGAATTGACTGTGATCTGTTGGAAAAAGCATTATCGGAAAAGCAATCCGGAGCACTTACCGCTTCCGGGACAATGGCAGTCTGTGTGAAAATGGGAATTCCGGTTGCAATTACCTGTGGAATGGGTGGAATCGGGGACATCAAAGGAGAAGAACTCTGTCCGGATCTTCCGGCTCTTCAGCAGATTCCGGTGGTCCTGATCTCGGCAGGGCCAAAAGATATGCTGGACCGAAAAGCAACGATCGATTGGCTGATATCGCACGGAGTGAAGGTGATCGGAACAGAAAGAAATTACTGTACCGGCTATGTATTTTGTGGAGAAAAAGTTGAACTGCAGGGAAAGACAGAAAACAGTGCAGAAACGGTAAAGCCACCAATGCTCATCATCAATGAAATCCCGGAAGAAAGGCGGATAGAAGACAGGGAGATTTTGAAAGAAGCAATTGCCGAGGGAAAGAGAGCGGAGAAGGAAGGACGCTATTTCCATCCTGCGGCAAACGGAAAGATTGATGACTGTACCGATGGATATTCTTCATTGATCCAGCTGCGGGGACTGATTGCAAATATGAAAGTGGCAGAAGCACTTTAAAGAGGGAAAAAAGAAGCTGGGATCTGGCTGATAACAGAAAAGCCTGAATATAGGCAGTTGTGTTATCGGTCAGACTCCGGCTTCTTTGCATACATAGAAAGTTTTGACTCCTGATTATAGATTACAGGAAAGGTAATCAGATATTCTGTTTGAAATGTTGTTGCGTGAATCCTAATTTGCCTGCGGCATCTGTGATTTATGTACAAAGAGACTGATTCCGGCACCGATGATTGCCAGAACAGCACCAATTCTTCCCCAAAGAGCAGTCTTGTGGCACATCATACCTGCCTTGGCACAAATACCAATGCCAATTGAAGTATTGCTAAGAAGCAGGATCAGAACAGCAGTGATAATGATAACAACTGGTAATTTAAAATCGTGTGTTCCGAAGAAAAGAAGAACGGATTCTGCAAGCAGGAGCAGAGCGAAAAAAAACAGTGCAATTCCATAATAATGACACCGCATCATGCATTCTCCTCCGTTTGCAAGTTCCATGGTTCCTTTGCATACCGGGGCAAAGATCTTATCTGCTGCAAGAATAAGAATTGCTGCAAGACAGGAAATTGCTCCGGATAATTTTTGTGAATTCATAATTCATATCTCCTTTAAAAAGTTATTGTATTTAGTATAACACACTTATAGTTAATAAGTTCATTTTTACCAGATAAAAACTATAGAAAATTGTAATAAATAAAATTGCATATAAAAAATAACAATTTTACATTTGTGCAAAATGCTAATATAATTAAAAAGCATTAAAAGGAAATGGTAAAATTTTACAAAGGAGTCAAATGAAAAATGGAGAATGAAAGACAGCTTACGAGAGAAGAGTTGCTAGAAATGGAAAGTGCTCCGAAGACGAAGATGCAACATATGTTGGATGTGGTAATTTGTTTTTGTCCGTATTTTGCAGCGATAATTATGTTTTTAGTATATTATCTGATGCCGGATGCCGTTCAGAATTTTAATCCGCATGTGTTTACCATCGTTGTCTGCTTTTTTTTGGCATTATATCTGATCATGGTAGTGAGAGGATTAATGAATAAAAGCTATTTTGCAAAAGTACGTCATAAAGCACCGCTTTACTCTGTGATCATACTGGTAATTATGCTGTATGATTTTCTGACGGTTAAGACAGCTATTTTAAAACAGCCGTTCTTTCCATGTGTGAATACGGTTCTGTGTGCGATCATTGATGACCGGGCACTATTATTGAAAAGTACATTGTACTCACTGCGATTATTATTCACAGGATATTTTATTGGAGCGATCCTTGGACTGATCACAGGTGTTGCCTGTGGATACAGCAAAAGGATTAACTACTGGGTTTCACCGATCATTAAGATGCTTGGACCGATCCCTTCCACAACATGGATCCCGATCATCATGGTTCTGGTATCCTCACTGTTTAAAGGAAGTGTATTTATCATCGCTCTTGGTGTATGGTTTGCACTTACGATCGCATCGTCAACCGGTATCCAGAATGTAGACAAGGCATATCTGGAGGCGGCCAGAACATTAGGTGCCAAAGGGCACCAGCTGGTATTCCGGGTGGCAATCCCACATGCAATGCCAAACATTCTTCAGGGTATGACACAGGGAATGAGTTCTGCCTGTACAGCACTTCTGGTTGCTGAGATGATGGGAGCAGAGGCAGGTCTTGGATGGTATATCCAGTGGCAGAAATCATGGGCGATCTATTCTAAGATGTATGCAGCTATCGTTTTAATTTGTCTTATTTTCACAGCAGTTACCTTTATACTGAATGTGATCAAGAGAATAGTGCTTCGCTGGCAGGAAGGAGTTGTGAAATAAGATGGCATCAGTGGATGAGAAGCAGGGACACGGGCGTGTCCTGGAGTTTGACAAAGTAACAAAGAGTTTTGCAAAGACAGACAGTAATGAGATCACACATGCGCTGGCAGAGGTGAATCTGACGATCCAGCCGGGTGAGTTTGTCAGTATTGTTGGAACAAGTGGATGTGGAAAATCAACGATTTTACGATTGATCGCAGGACTGATCAGACCGACTACCGGTGAGATCAGACTTGGTGGAAAACCGATTGATGGAGCCGGACCGGATCGTGGAATGGTATTCCAGAAAGCAACATTGTTTCCATGGCTTACGGTAGAGAAGAATGTGTCCTTCAGCTTGCGTATGCAGAAAAAGCAGGATAAAGAACTGGTAGAGCATATGCTGAAAATGGTAGGACTTGAAGATTTCCGGAAAGACTATCCACATCAGCTCTCCGGAGGTATGGCGCAGAGAGTGGCGCTGGTAAGATCGCTGATCAATCATCCGGATATTCTGCTTTTGGACGAGCCTCTTGGCGCGCTGGATGCATTTACCAGAATGAATATGCAGGATGAGATCCTGAACATCTGGAGAGAGCAGAAACAGACGGTCGTCATGGTTACACATGATGTGGAAGAAGCAATCTATATGGGAACAAGAGTGCTGGTTATGGAACCAAGACCGGGACGTGTAAAGGCAGATATACCGATTGAACTGGCTGAACCAAAGCAGAGAGACAGCGAAGAGTTCCAGGCATATCGGAACAGGATCCTGAAGATGCTCGATCTGAAGCATCATACAGATCATTAAATGGATATTTATTGAAAGATAAATATAAAAGCAACAAAGTAAAAACACGAAGAGGAGAAAAGAATTATGAAAAAAAGATTGTTTGCAACGTTACTTGCATGCGCAATGACCGTATCACTGGTTGCATGTGGCGGTTCATCAAGCTCATCAGAAAAGAAGGAAGACACAAGTGATTCCAAAAAACAGGAAGCTTCTACAGAGGAAGAAGTGACTGATATCACAAAAATGTCAGATGATGAAATTAAAGAAGCAATGAAAAAAGAACCGGCATGGGAAACAACCATCACAGCAGAATATGATGGTGGTGACTGTACATCAGGACCTAGCATGGCAAAAGCACTTGGATACTATGATAATTGGGGATTAGATGTTCAGATCGCAGCTGGTACTGAAATCACAGAAGCACTTGGAACCGGAAAAGCACAGTTTGGAGCACATCATATTGCACATATGTTAGTTCCGATCACAAATGGAATGGACATTGTATTTACAGGAAGTGCGCAGACAGGATGCAAATCTTTATATGTACTTGCTGATTCAGGAATCGAATCAACAAAAGATCTGGAAGGAACAACTATTGGTATGGACAGCCCGATCGGTGGATCTTCACACAACATGATCATCCGTTTCTTCCTTGCAGACGGACTGAAACAGGATGCAGCAACATGTGTACAGGTTGAATCAAGTGCAGCAATCCAGTCTCTTCAGTCAGGTGATATCAAAGCTTGTCTTCTGAGTGACCGTTTTGCAAAGAAATTCGTAGATGACGGAACATTAAAAGTTCTTCGTTCTATCACATGGGATGATGATTTCAAAGATGAAACATGCTGCGTAATGGCTATGAGCGGAAAATTCGTAAAAGAAAATCCGGTAATCTCTCAGGTACTTACAAAATGTGTAATGGATGCATATATGTACATTGCAGAAAACAAAGACGAAGCTGCACAGATCATGCTTGATGAGGGTATGGTATCTGGTGACATCGAGCTTACAAAATATATGCTTGACCAGCAGAACTGGGCAGTATCCAATGCTGATACAAAGAAAACAATTGAAGCTGTTGCAAAGGACTACATTGATGCAGGAATCATCAGCTCTGACTGGACTGTAGATAAAGTCGTAGAGACAGCATGGCAGCCACTTGCTGAAAAAGTAAGCACAAAATAATCAGACGCATAAATGAATGAGGTGAGGAGCTTTGAACTCTGTGATGAGTGGAAGCTCCTCTTTTGTCTTGTATATTAGGAAAGTGCCAAGGCACATTCTTTATTTGTTTCATAGGAAATTCTGAAGGAACTTCCTATGAAACAAAAGGCACTGCGTGCCGGAGATGCGCACTCGCACGAAGATGAAGAATGTCGCAAGCGACTGCGCTCGGCGCGAGAATGTGCCGTGGCACATTCTTTCTTATAATTGGAAAATTACGGGGTTTTTCCAGATAAAATGTAAAAAAGGAAGGAAAGAAAAATGGAACAGAAAACGTTGACTGTACCTGGACTTGCAGTCAGAAATCTGCGGCATCGAAGAGTCAGGACGATGTTTCTGGCAGCACTGGTGCTGATTTTATCGGCAGCGCTGTTTACCAGCAGAGTATTAACAGAAAGTATGAAAACTTGTATTGATAAGACAGTAGATCGGATTGGGGCGGACGTGATCGTAGCACCGGGAGAATATGAATCAGATTTAAGCGATTCTCTGTTTTCGGGAGGGTTGTGCAGTTTCTATTTTGAAAAGTCTTTGATGGATCAGGTGCAAAAGACGGATGGAATTGACAAAATTTCTCCACAGCTCTACATTGCATCACTAGATGCGGCATGTTGTTCAGTTCCGGTACAGATTGTTGCTTTTGAACCGGAAAGTGATTTTATTGTACAGCCGTGGATGTCCGGAAGCAATGTGAGCGAATTGAAAAAGGGTCAGACTGTTGTTGGAAGCAAGATTACGGCAAAAGCGGGAGATAAAATTTCTTTCTTTGGACAGGAATATGAGGTTGCAGGAAAACTCGAAGAAACAGGAACCAGTTATGATAACTGCGCATTCATGAATTTTGAGACGGCATATACATTATTTGATAGTTTTCAGATCAAGTATGTGACAGATCTTACAGAACCGCAGAAATATGTTTCCCTTCTGACGATTCGGACGAAAGACGGAGCAGATCCGAAAGAAGTGGCGAATACGATCAACACAAAGATGAGAGATTCCGGACTGAAGGCTTATACGGCAAAAGCAATGTCCGGAAAAGTTTCAGATACACTGGAACAGATGCAGTCTTACAGCGCGCTTCTGATCGGACTGTTGTTTTTAATGGCAGTCCTGGCACTCATCTGTATTTTTAACATTACTGTGAATGAACGTTTGAAGGAGTTTGGGGTACTACTTTCTATTGGTGCACGAAAAAGCCAGATTTTCCAGATGCTTCTTCTGGAAGCAGGAATGATCGGTGTGCTTGGAGGATTTCTTGGAGTGGTGCTCTCCGGAGGAGGAATCCTGTTATTTAAAGACGTGATCATGGAAAGCATGAATATGCCGTATCTGAATGTGAATGTTTCCCAGTATGTGATTCTTGCATTACAGAGCCTGGGGCTTGCTGTTGGTGTCAGCCTTCTTGCCACCTTATATGCGGCAGTCAGAGCGAATCGTATGGAACCATATAAACTGATCCAGGAGGTGGAATCATGATTGTAAAGACAGAAAATCTGAGTCGGGAATTTGTACGTGGAAAGAATCAGTTTTACGCAGTGGATCACGTGAACCTGGAAGTGGAAGAAAAAGAACTGGTTGCGATCATGGGACAGTCGGGGAGCGGAAAATCTACCCTCTTCCATATGCTGACCGGAATCCTGAAACCGACAGAAGGAAAGATCACAGTACTGGATCATGAGATTGAAAAAATGAATGACAGACAGTTGTCGGTTTTGCGGGGAGGCGACCTTGGTTATATCATGCAGGGACAAAATCTTCTTCAGAATCTGACGGTCATGGAAAATATCCTGCTGCCACTTTCGTTGGGGAAAAACCGGAAACCGGATAAAGAAAGGATCACGTATCTGACGGAGCTTCTTGGAATTCAGAATATGCTTTCCGAATATCCGGCGAATCTGTCCGGCGGAGAGCAAAGGCGTGTGTCGATTGCAAGGACATTTGCGCAGAACCCGAAACTGGTAGTCGCAGATGAACCGACAAGCAGTCTGGATATGGAAAATTCAGAGATAATTATGAAATATTTTCAAAAAATGGCAAAAGAAGGAACGACAATCCTGGTCAGTACCCATGACAGAGAATTTGTAAATTATGCGGATCGGTGTTTGTGGATGAAAAAAGGAAAATTAGAAAAAAGAGAATTGGAGTAAAGAGATGCAGACCGAATTTATAAAGCTGGCAGTGATTTTTGTTGTCATTATGGTGATGGTCCTGGCAAAATTAAAGCTGCGTGATGCGATGATCGCTGCCATTTTGCTGACTGTGATCCTGTTTGGAATTCCGCTTGGGGATGCAGCAAAACTGATGGTACAGTCGGTTTATGAAAAGGATACGCTGCTGGTGGTCGGAAGCTTTATTCTTGTAACCTTTTTGCAGCGGATCATGGAGAACCGGAAACTTCTGGAAAGAGCGGAGGTGGCACTGCAGAGGCTTAGCGGAGACAGGCGTATGGTGTGTGTAATTGCGCCGGTGATCATTGGGTTCCTTCCGTCTGCAGGAGCTGTCAATATCTGTGGGGCGATCGTAGATAAGGCGACAGGAAAAGATCTGGATGTGGAAGAAAAGACGTTTGTGACCAGTTACTACCGCCATATTTCAGAAAGCTTTTCGCCGACTTATAATGCAATTCTGCTGGCACTTTCCATTACAGCGGTATCAACCGGGCAATTTGTACTTTTTATGGCGCCGATGGTTGTGGTGCTTCTGGTACTGGGATATGTATTTTATCTGCGGAAGCTGTCGAAAGGATATGAAGCAGGTGAGGATGAAAAGATTGACAAAAAAGAAGAATTCAAACAGCTTCTGTACTGTTTCTGGCCACTGGTGCTTTGTATTGTGCTTGTGATCGCACTGAATCTTTCTGTGATCAAGGTACTGCCGTTTATTATTGCGCTTTCGATTATTGTATACCGGTTAAGTCCGAAGGAAGTGTTGGATTTTGCGAAGACATCGGTAGAGTGGAGAATCATCTTCAATACGATCATTCTGATGATGTTCAAGAACATTCTTACCTATACAGGGGCAATCGGAAAACTTCCGGATTTGTTTGCCGGATCTGCAATTCCACAGTTTGCGGCATTTGGAATCATTATGTTTCTTGGAACGATTATCAGTGGAGCCAATTCTATGATTGTGCTATTGATTCCGCTGGCATTTGCAAGCATACCGCATGCAGGAGCCGGACTTCTGGTGTACCTGATGGCACTTTCTTATGCGGCAATGCAGATTTCGCCGACGCACATCTGCCTTGCGATCATTACGGAGTATTTCCAGGTATCCTGGGGGCAGCTGATGAAGAAGACGATCCCGGTTATTGTGGTGTTTGTAGTGATCCTGACAGGGTATTATGTATTGCTGAGTGGATTTGGAATATAGAAAATATGTTATATTTTTAGCAAAAAAGAAAAGAGTATAATTGCAAGAAGCCCGTCAGCAGATTTTAAAATCGTGCTAACGGGCTTCTTGCAATTATTATATTTAGGTAACGGTTTTAGTATTGGATTGATAATATTTTACATAATCTTCGTCTCTTCCAGCTTCTCAGAGAACGCCTCATTCACCTTAATGATCGGCTTCCTAAGCACCAGTCCCACGATCAGGGACACCACAAGGAAGATACAAAGCTTTCCAAGATCGATCCAGTAATCCATACCGTAAAGCCCACCGACAGCTTCACGCAGGGCTGCCATACTGTGGGTAAACGGCAGTAGCGGATATACCGCTTTGAAGAATCCTGGGGCAACCTCGATTGGGAAGGTTCCACCGGTTCCGGCTACCTGCATAACCAGAAGCACAACACTGATCGCTTTTCCGATATCGCCGAAGGAGACGGTCAGTGTATAAATGATGTTGACATATACGATGCTGGATACCCATCCGGCAAGGAGGAAGAGGAACGGGTGCTCGCACTGGATGCCCAGGTAGAACAGATCACCGAGGCAGATCAGAGTACTCTGCAAAAGTCCGAGGATCAGGAAGATAAGGTATCTTCCAAGGTAAATCTGATGGAGCTTCAGATGCTTAAGTCCGGTGGTGCCGTTTTCGGATACAGTGACCTTGAGCATGGCAACCAGGACAATTCCGCCGATCCAGATGGAAAGTGTGGAGTAGAATGGTGCCATGGAAGAACCGTAATTTTCAATCGGGTACACTTTGTTGGTCTTAAGCTCTACCGGTGCGGCGAGGAAAGAACTGATACTGTCCTTATCTCCGGAAATCAGATCTTCCAGTTCGGAAAAATCGCCGGTTGCTTCCATCTGACCAAGTCTGGAGATGGTATCTGTGATCTTTGAGGCAGCCGTTTTCAAAAGCTCAGAAGAGGTTTCCAGAGCCTTCTGAATCTGCGACAGATCAGAGCCAGCTGAAGAAGCAAGGGTATAGATTCCATCTGCACTTGCACCGAGCTGGGAGAGCAGTCCGGACAGATCATTTTTGGTGGAACCAAGAGAGCCGGACAGCTGTTTTAAAGAAGCAGATACATTGGTTTCATAGTCGGATTTGACAGCTGCAATTCCGGAAATACTGGAGCTGATCAGATCATCCAGCTCTTTTTTTGAGGTTGTTACATTGCCTGCTGTATCCCGCAGAGAGGAAGCTGCGTTCGTGAGTTTATCACGAAGTTCTTCCTGAACCGCAATAGAATCGTCTAATTTAGCAAGAATCGGTGCGGTAAGATCAGACAGCTCCGGGTGTGCATCTGCAATCTGTGCAATGCTGTCACGGATTCCCTGGTAAGACTGTACGATCGCATTGACGCGGCTTCCAAGAAGATCAAGGGTGCTGGCAACAGAAGAAGCATCCTGTGACTGCGACTGGAATGCCTGATCGATCGTCTGCGACATCTGCTCGTAAAAGCTTTTGGTAGAGGTCAGCGCAGTATTGATTCCGTCTGTAGCTCCGTCCAGAGTCTCCTGAATCCCAGAGAAGGACTGCTGTGTATCGGAAAGAGTATCTGCATTTGCAGAAGCCTGTTCTTTCGTTGCTTTTAAGAATTCGGCAGTTGTGTCCAGAAGCTGCTGCGCAGAATCGGTCATCTGTGAGAAGGAATGCAGGGTCGTCGAAGAGGCAGACAGATCAGAACCGATTTTATTCAGATTTGTGATCAGTGTGCCTGTAAGCTCGTCAGAATCTCCGGAATCTGCGGTATTTGCAACGGTCTGGAGTGCAGTCAGCACCGTATCGGAAATGGTTTCGATAAACACTTCGTTGACCTGTGTCTGGACTGCGGTTGCTCCTTTGTCTGTTACCTTTGGCGCAATGGCATTTTCTTTTGCATTGGAGTAATAGGTAATCTCCGGTTTCTTAATATCACTGGAAAATACACTCATCAGGTTCGTACTGAAATCTTCCGGGATTACGATTGCTGCGTAATATTCCCCGGATTTTACACCCTTCATTGCTTTGCTTTTGGTTGTAAATACCCAGTCAAGCTGTGTATTCTCCCGAAGAGCAGACAATACCTGATCGCCAAGATTCAGTTGGAGCGGGATCAGGTTTCCGGTATATCCTTCATCTACGCTTGCCACGGCAACCTTCAGATTACCGGTATTCCCATAGGGATCCCAGCTTGCCGCAATGTTGAACCATGCATAAAGGCAGGGAACCACTGTGACGCCGAGAACGACGATCAGTGCAATGACATTTGTTCTTATTTTCCGGATATCTCTTGTGAAGATGGTCCATATATTTCTCATTTGTCTTTTCCCTCCTTTACTTTTTTAAGAAATTCTTCCTCAGACAGATGGATATAGGAAAGCTGTCTGGAGGTCTTGTCGTGAATATATTCCACACAGATCAGATAGACGGCGAGTACGATCAGGGAAATGATCCACAGTGTCAGGTATACGATCTTGGATTCCAGGCCGAACATCAGAAGAAGAAAGATCAGCGGAATTACAAGAATCAGGATAAACCCGGTACGGATCAGCTTTGGATACCGTTTTTCGAACCGGTTGGCACGTTGGATAAAATCAGCCCGTCCGTCTTCGTCCTGCATCATGGTTTTCATCATCAGTGTAAGCTGTGGGCGGGAGAGTTCACCGGTTGCAGTCTCTCCCAACATCAGGTCTGTTTCGGCAAGACGTTTGTCGAACAAATGGTTCAGATTCATCAGAAGTGGTCTCAGTACCAGTCCGATGAAGAATGCAAGGAGAAGGAAAAGCAGCAGGGTCAGCAGATCCTTTGCGTAGTTATTTTTGTAAAATCCGGCAATGCATTCACGCATAGCGCCAATTCCGTAAGAGAACGGAAGAAGCGGGTGCAGTCTCTGGAAAAAGACCGGTGTCATCTCGATCGGATAGGTTCCGGAAGAACCTGGGATCTGCAGGATGACCAGAACAACGGCAAGCGCTTTTCCGATATGCTTGAAGGTAAGTGCCATTGCGTAGATCAGGTTGACGTATACAAAAGAGCAGAGCATACCGGCACATACAAATGCAACCGGGTGGACACACTGTACTTTCAGAAGCAGCAGATCTCCTATGCACACAATGAATCCCTGGATCAGTCCGGCCACGACAAAGAGTATCCAACGTCCGAAATAAGCAGTTGTCGGAGTAAAACGGGAAATGGTTTCGTCTTTGTCTACTTCCTGTTTCAGGATGGATACCAGGATCAGTCCGCCGACCCAGAGTGCCAGATTAGTGTAGAACGGAGTCATTCCGGAACCGTAATTTTCCACATCATAAAGTACCTTTGAATTGATCGAAACCGGTGAGGACATAAAATCAGAAATGGAATTTGAGTCGATGCCTTCCAGTGAGATCAGATGCTGGTAGGTTTCGGAGCTTTGCAGAGCTTTTAGGTCAGCGATAATATTTTCCAGAGCAGTATCTACGCTTTCAAGAGTTCCTCCGGTCTGACCAAGTGCGTCGGCACTTTCGTTTAAACTGCTCTTTAATTGGGTAAGGATCACCTTTAACTGTGTGAGCGTCGGAGTCACCCCGGTTAAAGTAGAAGAAAGGTTTCCGCTTAATGTGGCTAGCCCGTCAAGTGACTGGTTCAGCTGTGGCAGAAGCGACTGGTTCAGACTGCTTCTGTAATTCTGCAGAGACTGTCGGTTCTGGGCAGTGAGTGTCTCAAGCGTGCTCCTGGTATTACTTGCTGTAGTCAGTGCATTTCCTATGCTGGAATTGCTGTTCCCAAGAGAATCAATGAGTTCCTGAAGAGAAGCATTCTGTGCCTGGAGTTCTGCGATTTTTTCGCTGACGATACCGGACAGGGAAGAATCACTTCCGATCTGCTGTTGAAGGGCGGCAAGCTTTTCCAGGATTTCTGCATTTTTCTTATTTAAAGAGCTGGCAGAAGAAATGCTGTCTCCGATCGCAGTGTTGACCTGTGTGGCTTTTGTCTCAAAAGTTCCGAGCTTTAAGGCTGTGGAAGTATAGACATTATTTAAAAGTGTTTCGCCATCTGACAGGCTGGTAGAAAATTCTGTGGAAAAGGTTCCGATTGCTGTCCGGCTGGTGGCAAGCAGATTGGATGTATCTGCAAGGGCAGCAGAACCGGAAGAGGCAACAGCATTTGCAGAGTCCAGTGTTTTCAGAGTGTCATCGATCAAAGAACCGGAATCTTTTACCGTAGCCTGGAAATCCTTCAGGGCGTTCTGATAGTCAGCAAGATTCTTACGGGTATCGGTAAGCGCCTGCATCAGCGTAGAATTTGTTCCGTCAAGCTTGCCGGTCAGTGTACCGGCCGATTTCTGCACGATCTTCGCAATGGAGTCAGCGGCAACGGACGAAAAGGTATCATTGATCTGCTGCTGGATCGTGCTTGCGCCGGTGGCGGTGATCTTCGGAGCGATCGCGTTTTTCTTTTCATTAATATAATAGTCGAGCTGCGGCTGTTTTAAATCCCCGGAAAGGATGCTGAGGAGAGACTCGCTGAAATCCTCCGGGATTACAATGGCAGCGTAGTATTTGCCGGAACGGACACCGCTTTTGGCTTTCTTTTCATCAACAAAGGTCCAGCCAAGCTGGTGATTTTCTTTTAGATTCTGTACGATGGTAGCTCCGGCATTCAGATCCATCGAACCGGTGTGTCCACCAGTGTCACAGTTTGCAATTGCTACTTTCACATTCTGTGTATTGCCGTAAGGGTCCATATTGGCGGCAATGTTAAACCAGGCATAGAGAGAAGGGAGAATGCAGACTCCCACCATGACGAGAGCAGCAGGGCTACGTAAGAGTCTCTTTAAATCTCTCTGAAATATTTGAAGCACTTTCTTCATGTGAACCTCCTGTGTAATGTCGTTAATAGTGCCAGTATTGAGAATAGTATAGCAAAAAGTGTGGAAAAAATCCATGAGAAAAAATGACGTTCGGTCAGAAATACAATCTGGATAAAGTTAAGCGTAAGATGATATTTGAAAAAACAGTGTTTTATGATATTCTATATTTATCTATAATACAAATAAAAAGGGATGGAATAGAAAGTGTCAATAAAAGTAAAAGAGGTATTAGAGCTGGCACAGTCGAAAGGATGTACATTAGCAGCCGGAGAAGGTGGAATGGATAGGATTGTTCGCTTTGTGGATTGTATGGAAATACCAGATATGAAAGCATGGATGCGCCCAAATGTTTTGTATATTACAACTGGATATGCATATAGTGACACAAAAGAAGAAATAATGAATCTGATAAGAAATTTGTATGAAGCAAAGGCAGCTGCGCTCGCGACAAAATATAGATATATTGGTTGTTTTTTGGATGATGCGATCAAACTGGCTAATGAATTACAGTTCCCAATCATTTTGTGGCCGGAAGATTTGCCTTTCATAGAAATGAATTATCTTGTGATGGAGGCATTGATAAAATCACAGAACAATTTGATGGATAGCATTTATTCTCGAATTGAAAAATATAACCGTCGGGAAATGGATAAAAGATTGTTTATTGATCTTTTGACAGGAAATATCACATGTAATGAAGAAGGAAACTATCGGATCGAAGAACAAAAATGGCCATCACCTCCGTACCAGATCGTTTATATTGAAATTGATGGAATTAAACAAAAATTACATGAACTACAGGAAGAGATTGTTCATGAAAAAATTGAGAAAATCGAAAATATGATAAAAGAATCTTTTGGCGAGGAAAAAGTAATTGTTTTGTCGAATAATGATAATTTTCAATGCATATTAAAACGGACAAAAGAGAAAACTATAACGAAAGAGTATTTCGAGAAGATTCAGAAAAATATTTCGGAAAAGACAGGATATACTGCAGCGATAGGTGTTTCGAGAGTAGAAAATTCCTACCAACGTTTCGGAAAGGCTTATCAGGATGCAAGGGATGCAGTAGAAATTGCAGTGTGCCAGGAATTCAATTCAAAAGTACTTTGTATAGAAGATGCAGGCTTTTGGAGAATCATGAAAGAAATCAGTAAGCATGAGATGTGTCAGGAGTTTATGGAGGACAAGTTGAATGCATTTATTGAATATGATCAAAAAAATGAAAGTGAACTTTTAGAAACGCTGGAAGTTCTCGTGAATAATTTAGGGGCAAGAAATGTAACAGCAAATGCACTTCATTTGCATCGAAATACTTTAATATACAGAATTAAAAAAATTGAAAATCAGACAGGATATGATTTGTCAGATCCGAATAGTATTCTTGAGATAGCGCTTGCGTTTCGAATAAAGAAATTTTTGAAATAAAAGATGCCTTTTCAGGGCATCTTTTATTTCAAAACAGTATGTATCTATTACGAGAAGGGATTCAGTTTTTGAAAATGATTCATTGAACCGTATAAACTTTGTAATTTTTCGAATTCTTCTTCGTCGTATAATTTAAGAGAACGACGGCCAAAGGATTTGGCAACTTCTAACATAAAGCGTGCAGCTTCATCAAGATCAGTCATATGACTGGCTCCGGTTGCACAACCGGGAACAGTTGTTTCTGTTGTGATGGCAATCCCGACTACAGGTGCATTAGTAGCAGTTGCCGGTTGCAGAATACTGTTTAGATGATGAAGATCATTGCCATAAGGAGTGATATCCTGCTGTGTTAATGGAAATACTTTTGGAAGTTTTCCCGTAGTAATCTGCATTAAATCAAGAAGATCTTCGGAAGTACGAAGGATGTAGCCTTCTTTTACTGTAGGTGAGATTGCAAATCCATTGTGATTGATCACGCGATTTCCTTTAGTAGTATCTACAGAGAGAACTGCGTCAAGTTCCGGTGTGAGCTCTTCGGCATTTACCTGTGCCATTTCTACAGGTGATCCCATAAATGGAACCGGAACATGTGGCGCGGTCGGTGCATCCGGACAAATATGTGTAGAAATGAATACGTCACCTTCTAAAAAATCCCCTTTATTCTGCATATCTAATAATTTGGCAGCAAGAGCAATTGCAACGAGGGCACCATCACCGTCAGATACATACCCGATTCGTTCAGGACGAGCACCAAGTCCGCCTAATCTCCCAAGAAGTCCAATTGTCGGAGCATCGCCTCCGGAAGTCTTTCCGTGAAGACCCGGGATGCGAATTTTTAACATATCTGTAGAACCTTTTGGTCCAACTAAAGGATAAACCTGAATATCCGCATCTTGTTTTATGGATTTTAAATAAGATGCGACAGAGTTGCCGTTTACGTTCTTACTGTCTATAATGTCGAAAGCTTCTATTAATTGTTTGAATAACATCTTAAATCCTCTCTTTCTAACTAAAATAGTTTTTTAATTGACAAGCAAAGTTTAGCATTACTAAATAGGAAAGTCGATATTGTGCGTGCCTAAAAAGAAAGAAAATAGTTGGGCAAAATGCACATGCTATATTTTTGGAAGAATAATAAATGTGCAAAGTGCATAAAAAACAGGGACATTATGGTGCATGGAGAGCGTCGACACTTTAAGAAGTCAATGTTATACTGTAGTCAAATAAGAATTCGGAAGAAACGGAGGAAAGAAATGTGAAAGAAAGAACAGGGACTGTAAATTGCATGATCGCATCTATTATTATTTGCATTATTGCGGAGCTGATTGGTCCACTTCAATTTAAGGTGATGGGGATTGACGTGAAGATATTGACGATGATCTGGGTTATCATCATGGGAATTCTTTTATCTCCAACATTATTAGGAAAAGTGATTCCCCCACTGAAGAAATTTATTAGTAAAGCAGAAATTAAACGGGCACCGTTTTTGTTGTCGCTTACATTATATCCTCTTGGAATTATGTTTGGTATCAATGCAGGTCCAAAGGTTGGAATTGTTTTACAGGCAGGTCCTGCTTTACTGTTTCAGGAAGCGGGAAATATGATGACGATGCTGATTGCATTACCACTTGGCTTACTCCTTGGATTAGGAAGAAGTGCTGTGGGTGGAACGTTCTCTCTTTGCAGAGATACGGCACTTGGTATTATCGGAGATAAATATGGTCTGGAATCCAGAGAAGGAATGGGAACACTTGGAACTTATATTAGCGGAAGTGTATTTGGTACTCTCTTCTATTCTTTCCTGGCACCGATCGGGTTAGCAATCGGATTTCATCCTTATGCACTTGCGATGGCATCAGGTATGGGAAGTGCATCTATGATGAATGCGGCTACTGCAGCGTTGACAAATGCAGCGGCACCTATGTATTCAGAACAAATTCTTGCATATTCTGCAACCAGTGGACTTTTAACTGCAGTAACAGGTGTGTATGTGGAAATGTTTTTGGCATTGCCATTAGCGAACTGGTATTATAATCGTGTTAATCCAGGTATTGAAAAATTAAGGGCTAAATTATTTAAAAAAGCATCTGAGGAGGCATAAGATGGAAAATACAAAACAAACTCCACAAGAAAAATCGACATTAAGTAATATTTTAGAACAAATTAAAATAGTATTGGTGATTTATGGAATTGTCATAATTATACATATGGTTTCTATTGGAAGCAAACTTCCGGATTTAGCAAAGTCGACAGTGGTAAGCTTTGTAATGGTAGTGATTGCGATTACCTTGAAAAATGTTGTGAAAAAACCTAATCTTCCAGGATTTGCGTGGGCTACACTGGTATCCTTTGTTTTGACATTGCCGATATCTCCGATTGCAGATTTTATCGTAAATGCAATGAGTGCATATAGTTTTGGACTTGTAGGACTTCCGCTACTTGCTTTTGCTGGAATTGCTGTAGGAGACCAGCTTGAGGTTTTCAAAAAACTCAGCTGGAAAATCGTAATTGTATCCTTTGTGGTTATGGCATCTACTTATTTTGGATCAGCAGCAATTTCAAATATTATCTTATCTTTAAAAGGAATGATCTAAAACCATACAGATAAAATGAGAGGTGAAGAATATGGATAATTTAGAATTAATGAAACAGGAAATCAGTAATCTTGCAAAAGAGAAAAAGGAAGAATTTGAAAAAGTAAGTGATTATATTTTTGCAAATCCGGAACTGGCATTTAAAGAATATAAATCACAGGAAGCACTTTGCAAACTGTTGGAAAGCCATGGCTTTATTGTGAAACGAGGAATTTCAGAAATGCCGACTTCTTTCGAAGCAGTTTATGATTCTGGAAAACCTGGGAAAACAGTAGCACTTATGGGAGAGTATGATTGCCTTCCGGAAATTGGACATGGTTGTGGACATAATCTGATCGGAACATCAGCAGCCGGTGCAGGAATTGTATTAAAGGAAGTTATGGAAAAGCATGAGATAGGTGGCGTGTTAAAAGTATTAGGTACTCCGGCCGAAGAAAAGGGCAGTGGCAAAGCGATTATGGTTCGCCATGGAGTATTTAAAGGAGTTGATGCTGCACTTCTGATGCATCCGTGTGATGAATCTATGCCAGATGATATTTCTTTTGCAGCAATTACATTGGAATTCACCTTCAAAGGAAAACCGGCCCATGCGGCAGCTTGCCCATGGAAGGGAGCAAATGCACTGAGTGGAGTTCAGTTAATGTTCCATGCGGTTGATATGATGCGCTTACATTTTAAAGATTACAGCAGAGTACACGGAATTATTACAGAAGGCGGAGTGGCCCATAATACTGTAACAGATGAAGCGAAAGCAGTATTTAATATTCGTTCACTGGAATATGATTATATGATGGAAATGGTTGGTGCTATTCGTGATTGTGCGAAAGGAGCGGCAATTGCAACCAGGACAGAAGTTGAAGAAAGACAGTTGGATGAAGTTATCAAAGATGTGCGTAATGATAAGAAACTGGTTCAGTATGTTCGTAAGAACATGGACTTTATTGGTGAAGAGTATATAGAGCGTGACCTGACTCAGGGAATCGGTTCGACTGATGTTGGAAATGTAACCCATGAAATACCGGCAATTCAGTTTTATGTGAAATTGAAAGAGAATGTAGGGACACATACAAAAGAGTTTGCAGTAGCAGCAGGCGGAGAAGAAGGAAAAAGAAATCTGCATGCTTCCGTTCAGCTCTTGGCAATGAGTGCATTAGATGTATTAAGTGAGTAAATAGAAAGTGTATCATTTTTTAGAGAGTTCTAAAAAGTGATACACTTTTTTTGAAATATTGTCTTGAATGAATATTTTGCATTTGTTTAAAAATTCTTTAGAAATGCCCTTTCCATATCTTAACAATCTCCTGTTAAACTATGCTCATAAAAAGATAACGGGAGGAATTAATAAATGAGAGTATTGATTACAACAGACTGGTACGAACCGGTTATAAACGGTGTTGTTACTTCAGTCATTAATCTTTCCAGACAGCTAAGAGAAAGAGGACATGAAGTAAAAATTCTTACATTATCAAGAACATTTCATTCTTATATAGAAGGCGATGTGGTTTATGCAGGATCAATTGGACTTGGATGCATTTATCCGCAGGCAAGATTAAAAATTCCAAAGGCAGCAGGTGACTATATGGAAATGTTGCTTGAGTGGAAACCGGATATTGTGCATTCACAGTGTGAATTTTCCACATTTTTCTTAGCAAAAAAGATCGCATCTGAGCTTCACGTTCCGATTGTACATACGTACCATACAGTTTACGAGGACTATACCCATTATTTTTCACTGCAGAAAGTATGGGGAAGAAATATTGTGCAGTTGATGACAAAGAAACTTGCAAATGCGGTAGAAACCCTAATTGCACCCAGTGATAAGATCCGTAAGATATTGGAAGGATATCAGGTGTCTTGTCCGGTGGAAGTTATTCCATCTGGAATCCATCTGGAAAAATATCAGCTATGTAAAAAAGAAGACTGGCGTAAAAAAATCCGTATGCAGCTTGGTATATCGCAGGATGCACTGGTGTTGGTATATGTAGGCAGAATGGCAAAGGAAAAAAACATAGAAGAGCTTCTGGAATATCAGCAAGATGCAGGAAAATCCGGGGTGATTTTAGTCCTTGTAGGGGATGGACCATATCTTCCGGAGCTGAAAAAAAAGGTCGAAGAGCTAAAGCTCACTAAAAATGTGATTTTTACGGGAATGATCACACCGGAAGAAGTAGGACGCTATTATCAGGCAGGAGATCTCTTTGTCAGTGCTTCTACCAGCGAGACACAGGGAATGACTTATGCAGAAGCGCTTGCCGGTGGTATTCCACTCCTTTGCAGAAGAGACGGATGCCTGGAACAAGTTGTGACAGATGGGGAAAATGGATGGCAGTATGATGAAAAAGAAGATTATCTTATGAGAATCCAAGAATGGAAGGGGATGGGTGAAAATGCAAGAGGCAGGATGCAAAACAAGGCTGCTATTTCAGCAGAAAAATTTTCTTCCGGAAATTTTGCCGAAAGAGTGGAAAAAATCTATGAACAGCAAATACGAAAATACCGATATGAAAATGCAGCCTAAGAAACAGAGAAAGCTGACTAGATTTTTTAATCTGCTTTCGATAGCCGGACTGGTCGGATGTGCGCTTCTTGCAATCTGGGCATATAAAAGCGGCATTTTAAGTTCGGTAGATTCTTTGCAGACATTTATCCGGAAATTCGGTTATACTGGAATGCTCGTTTTTATTCTGATCCAGGTTGTGCAGGTTATTATTCCAATCCTACCGGGCGGAGTCAGTTGCCTGGGTGGTGTGATCTTTTTTGGACCGTGGCTAGGATTTCTTTATAATTATATTGGTATCTGTATAGGATCAATTGCAGTGTTTGGAATTTCAAAGACAATAGGAAGGCCGGTTTTATACAAAATGTTTTCTGAAAAAATGATAGAAAAATATGATGGATGGACCCAGAAGGACGGTAAATTTTTGAAATTATTTGCACTTGCAATCTTTTTCCCGGTGGCACCGGATGATTTCTTGTGTTATCTTGCGGGAACTACAAAAATGACGTGGAAACAGTTTACAGCAGTTATTGTACTTGGAAAACCATTTTCTATTGCACTTTACAGTCTGGGGCTTACGACAGCATTTAAGATGTTATTTTCATTATAAAAGGAATAGGGTAAAGATTATGAAAACATATATATACAGAGGTGGGTTTCCGATTGTAGAAAAAAGTGGTGTCGGAAAAGCGATCGAGCATCAGGAGAAAATGTTGAATGCAGTACAGGCACCGCGTGCAGCCAGGTGGAAAGAAGCAACCGTGGTTCATATGAATACAGTTTTTCCGGATTCAGTGATTGCGGCCTTTATAGCAAAAATGCAGAAGAAAAAAGTGATTTATTATGGGCATTCTACAATGGAGGATTTTAAAAATTCCTTTATTGGTTCTAATCTTGCAGCGCCGATTTTTAAAAAATGGATCTGCTTTTGTTATAATTTGGGGGATGTTATTGTGACGCCAACCGAGTATTCCAGAAAACTGTTGGAAGGGTATGGACTGAAACGAAAAATTTATTCGATTACTAATGGTGTGGATACAGAATTTTTCAAACCTGATCCAGAGGGGAGAAGACGATTCCGTGCAAAATATCAGCTACCGGAAGAGCAGAAGGTTGTGATATCTGTGGGACATTTGATTGGAAGAAAAGGAATTCTGGATTTTCTTGAACTGGCCAGAATGATGCCAAAAGTACAGTTTATCTGGTTTGGAGGCGGTAATGAAAGCCTGGTGACAGCAGAAATCAAAGAGGCGATATCAAAGAAACCGGATAATGTATTGTTTGCAGGATTCGTAAAGTCTGATGAACTGCGTGATGCATATTGTGGGGCAGACGTATTTTCGTTTATGAGTTATGAGGAAACGGAAGGAATCGTTGTTTTAGAAGCGCTTGCCTGTGAAATTCCGACAATAGTAAGAAACATTCCTGTGTATGAAGGATGGCTTGAAGATGAAAAACAGGTATATAAAGCAGAGACAATAAAAGAGTTTCAGGAAAAGATAACTGCGATTTTCAGTCAGGATGTTCGTTTGATGAAAAAGGAAGAACGGGAAATTGCTTGTAATAAAAGTCTTGAAAAAGTTGGAGAACGATTGCTGAGGCTATATTTTGAAATGGAATAAGGGACGTTCAGCCGCGCCATTCGCAAAAGCGTGCCTGCGGCACTTGTCGCTGCTGCGCAGCTATTTTGCTCATAGAGTGGCGCTCATCTCATCCTTATAATCAGCCGTCTTTTCATGCGAGCATGAAATCCGTCTGACTATACGGATGGCTGAACTAATGTCAGAATATTCTGAATTGCGCAAAATATAAAAACAACATTGACAATTCCGGAAAGCCGTGATAAGATAACATTCGTTCGCTGATCGAGACAGAGACTAAGGAGTGGCATGCAGGGATCACGAAGTGGACAAAGAAAAAAACTGTTGACAAGCTTAGATGGATATGGTATTCTGTTAAAGCTGTCGCGTGAGGAACTGCTTCACAACAGCAAAAAAGAAATAAAAAAGTTGTTGACAAACATGAAACGCTTTGATATAATATAAAAGCTGTCGCATGAAACGGCAACAACAAAAAAG